>Ga0180007_10001639_pt1 | contig 29042 bp, 29 predicted proteins | sample MM_PC_MetaG_FD_121122 | JGI IMG/M metagenome (GOLD analysis project Ga0180007, IMG submission 121122) | Groundwater microbial communities from the Aspo Hard Rock Laboratory (HRL) deep subsurface site, Sweden - MM_PC_MetaG | ecosystem: Environmental > Aquatic > Deep subsurface > Groundwater... | reverse complement strand
TAATACATAATACATGCTCTCAAAAGGAATATTAGGGATCAACGCACGAAATTTACTTTATATAAGGCCGTATAATAGGCGCAAAGCTATTAAACTTGCCGACAGCAAACTCAAGAGTAAGCATTTCTTGTCCGCGAGAGGTATCCCTGTGCCGCGTTTGCATGGGGTTATCAGGAATGGAGAGGAGCTTGAGAAGTTTGATTTTAATACTTTGCCAAGCAATTTTGTTCTTAAGCCTAACTGCGGATATGGAGGGGAGGGGATTATCCCTATTATTGGTCGGGCTAAGGACTCCTCTTTTTTGAAATCTTCCGGTAAAGATATTTCCATAGAGCAGATGAAAGATCATATCCAGGAGATTTTGGATGGTCGTTTTTCGATTACAGGTACTTCGGATATGGCTTTTTTTGAACAGCTCATTGTATGTGATAATAAAATAGCGAAATATGCTTACAAAGGTCTTCCTGATATCAGGGTTGTCGTACATAATCTTATTCCTGTTATGGCGATGCTCAGGCTTCCTACTGTTTCTTCTGATGGGAAGGCGAATCTTCATCTTGGTGCTATGGCTGCCGGTATTGATATTGCGAAAGGTGTTGTTACAAATGTTCTTGAAAACAACAAGATTGTTCAGGGGCCCGAGGGTCTTCGAGGTTTCGAAATCCCTTATTGGGATGAGATTTTGCTCATTTCTTCCAAGGTACAGCTGATTACCAATCTTGGATATTTGGCTGTTGATATTGCTATTGATAAAAGTGGCGGGCCTGTTCTTCTTGAGGTTAACGCCAGGGCTGGGCTTGGTGTGCAGATTGCAAATTTGGCGCCTCTCAGGAAGCGTTTGGAGCAGATTAAGGGTGTTAAAGTTCCAACCCCTGAGAAAGGGGTTAGGATTGCTCAGGATATGTTCGGGCATAAGGTCGAGAAGGACATTGCCAGTGTTTCAGGGAAATGTGTTGTTGGAGAAAAGGAGGTTGTTGATATTATTTCGAAATATGGGGTAAAAAAGGTTTTGGCTTCTGTTAATCCGGTTGTTGAGGGAAGTATTATAGATCAAGATTTTGCTAAAGAATTAGGGCTTTTGGGTGTGGATGAGCCGTTGGAAGGGGATAGATTGAAATTAAAATTTTCCATGTCCAATGTTCGTATTCAGACTCTTGTTAGCTTGGAGGATCTTTCCAAGCGTGATTATAAGTTGATAATCGGCAAGAGGGATCTAACACCTTTTCTCATCGATCCTTCAAAAAAGATGAAAACGAATTTAAAAATACCAACAATTAAAGGTGATTTTCGGGATGAGAAGGAAAAGTCTAAAATTAATTATTCTCAGATAGACAAAGAGCTTTATGATATTGATAGGCAGATTAAACTTCTTTATCACTTGAGGCCGCTTAATCTTAATGACGAGAGGGCTGAGTTTGTTAAAAACAGCAAATATAATCCGCAGTTTACTTATCCCGAGATGAGGTTTGATCCTTTTCGGCTCCGAGAAAAACTTAAGAAAATCAAGTGTGATGATTCTCCTTTGGGTAAGATTTTTGATGCTAAAAAGAGTGAGATTTTGAAAAAACTGTCTCTTGTTGAGCATGTTGGCACGGAATCTTTTTCCGAAAAGTCTGTTGAGCTTTTTGGTCGTCCCGATTCGGATTTGATTAAATTGGCGCGTGAGAAAATTGAATCTAAGCCCGATAAATTTCCTTATGAAGATTTAAGTATTGATCATATTGAGGCCGGGAAGAGGTTTGAGGAGGTTTTCAAGAAATACTCCCTTGAAGATTGGAAGGTTAAAATTAAGGAGTCGATGGTTGCGGACTGTATGGCTGGGAAGAAAGGTGTGCTTTTTGTCAGGGAAGGATCAAGGTTCACTGAGGAAAGACTCAAAATGCTCGTTGCTCATGAGATAGAAACCCATATTTTGACTGCCGAAAACGGCAAGCAGCAGCCTTACAAGATCTTTAATTACGGACTTGCCGGTTATCTTGAGACGCAGGAAGGGCTTGCTGTTAGGAATCAGATGCTTGTTTCCGATAAGGATGTTGAGAAGAACTATTGGCCTGCTTTATCTGTTGTTATCGTTGATGCCGGATTTGAGAAGAGTTTTGCGGAACTTGTCGAGATAGGGCAGGATATGGGCTTTTCTTTTGAACGGGCTTTCCGGGTAGCGGTTAAGGTGAAAAGAGGGATGGAGGATACTTCTGCGAAAGGTGCTTTTACTAAGGATTATGTTTATTTTAAAGGGTATCAGGATATTTTGGAATTTGAATCGAAGAATGGAAATATTCGAGATTTGTATGTGGGGAAATTGAATTTGAGGGATCTTGAACTTATTAAGCAGATCCCTAATTTAGTAGAACCTAAAATTTTGCCGGAGTGGATGTGAAAGAAGTCAGAAATTAGAAATCAGAAATCAGAAACTGGTCACCGATTTTTGTTTGGTTTTCTTCTGTAAAATCTATATTTGTTTCCAAGATGTACTTGGAGGGGAGGGGAGAGGTGTAAGATGGGCACTCTTCTGTTTGGCACGGGGTTGCGTGTTCGATGTGGACTACTTCCAGGTCTTCATCCAGCCAGATCATGTCGAGCGGGATTAAGGTGTTTTTCATCCAAAAGGAGTAATATCCTTCTTCTTCGTATGAGAAGAGCATTCCGGAGTTTTCCGGGAGTGATTCTCTGTTCATGAGGCCTATCTGTTTTTGTTCGGTTGTTTCTGCGATTTCCAGGTCAAGGCAGGTGTTTTCGAAGCAGGCTTGGGGTTGGTTGGTGCAGGCAGTTAGGAGAAGGAGCAGAATTGGGAGGAGTTTTTTCATGTTTTGAAAATGATCTTTGTGTGAATCTGATTCAAACTTCTTTTGATAATGCTGCAATTGTTTTTAATCTTGCAAGTGCGAGTTGCGCGGCTACTGGAGGACAGTTTTCTACTATTTTCTGAAGTTCTGGTATTGTCAATCTCTCTAACGTATCTAATACTCTTAATATTGGAGGTTTTTCGATATCACTTGGATCTGGAAATTGTATTTGTTCAGGCATAAATGTTTTTTAATTGAATTGTTTGTTATGCCACATAGTTTTAGCTGAATCTTTTCATATTATCAACATCGAGTCCCCGAAGCTAAAGAATCTATATTTCTCTTCAATCGCTTCTTTGTATGCACGATCGATCAGTTCTTTTCCGGCCAAAGCTGAAATTAGCATGAGTAGAGTGCTTTTTGGGAGGTGAAAGTTGGTTAGCAGGTGGTCGATGAATTGCCATTTGTAGCCCGGATAGATGAAAATGTCGGTTTCTGCTGATTGTGGCTTGATCATTCCATTGGTAGTGCAGGATTCAAGGACGCGGGTTGTGGTTGTCCCGACTGAGACAATTTTTTTGCCTTGTTTTTTTGCCTCATTCAACATGGCAGCGGTTTCCGGAGATATGGTGAACCATTCGGAATGCATTGTGTGGTCTTCGATTTGATCGGACTTGACGGGTTCGAATGTTCCCCGGCCGACGTGGAGCGTCACAAAGGCCGTTTTTATGCCTTTTTCGGAGAGTTTTTGGAATATGTCTTCCGTGAAGTGGAGGCCGGCTGTGGGGGCGGCTACCGAGCCTTTTTCGCGAGCGTAGATTGTTTGATACTGCTCATCTTTTGCTTTCGAGCCTTTTAGGTATGGGGGGAGGGGAGTTTGTCCGATTTCTTCGAGTTTTTCTTCAAGGTCTTCGGTAAATTTTATTATTCGGCTGCCGTCTTCATTTATTTCCATGACTTTTCCTTCCAAGTCCGGCCCGAATTTGATTTTTGTGCCGATTTTCAGTTTTTTCCCGGGTTTGCCGAGGCATTCCCAGGTGTTTTTTTCTATTTCTTTCGTGAGGAGTATTTCGGCGATGTTTCCTTTGAGCTTGGCTTTTAGGACTTTTGAGTCGTTGAATACGAGCACGCAGTTTTTTGGGAGGATTTCCGGGAGATCCGAGAATTTTTTATGTAAAATTTGATCGCTGTTGCGGTCAACAATCATCAATCTTGAAGTATCTCTTGGGATTAGAGGCTCTTTCGCGATTAGTTCTTGCGGCAAATCATAATCAAAATCAGAAACAAACATGGCAAATTACTTACTGGCAATTCCAGTATCTTTGATATCCTGTTTTTCTTCTTCAGGCAAGTTGTTCTCCCATGATGTTGTTTCTTTCTCTGTTGTCGCTTCTTCTTTTTTGTGCATTGCGACGATCAAACTCATGTCGTCTTCTTGAATATGATCTTCGAAAAATATTGTCGCTTCTTTTGCTATTGCAGAGAAGAGGTCTTTTGTTGATATTGCTTTTCCTGCGTTTTCTTCGACAGTTTTTACAAGTCTATCGAGTCCGAACTGTTCTCCGTTTAAGTTTTTTCCTTCAATTATTCCGTCGGTATAAAGAATCAAGAAATCTCCTTCCTTAAAGTCTAATTCTGTTTCCTGAATAAGCTTGCTTGCATCGGGGATCATCCCAAGTGCGATGCCGCCTCCTTTTATCGATTCACATGTGCCGGTATCTGTGTGGTAATGCAGTAGATATTCGTGTCCCGCTCCCGAAAAGTACATTTTTTTCTCTTCATGCTGCCATCTTGCCATGAGCATTGTCATGAACATGTTTGGTTGCAGTCGGGGTTTTAGGAATTTGTTTACATTTACAAGCAGATCTCGGCAGTTATCGGTCATTGAGGCGAAGGTTGTTACCAATGTGTCTACCATGATCATTACGAGTCCTGCTGGAATCCCGTGGCCTGTTACATCTCCGATGTAGAAGTATGTTTGTTTTTCTTGAGGGAGGAAGTCGAAACTGTCTCCTCCTATTTCCACCGCGGATTTTGTTTTTGCGGTTATTTCCAGGTAAGGGATGTTCGGCGTTTCTTTCGGCAGAAGGTCGCTTTGGATTTTTTTTGCGAGGTTTAGTTCGCCGGAGATTCTTCTGTGTTCTTCAAGCTTTTTGCCGATGCTTTCCAAGCTTGCGGTTATTTCGTTGAAGAAGTGTGCCAGTACGCCTACTTCGTCGACTCTGTCGGTGTAGATTCTGCGGAACTTTTTACCTGTTATCAGTAATTTCATTTCTGTTAAAATTTTCCTCAGAGGTTTGTGGATTGTGATGTAAGCTATCCAGATAGATCCTAGGAAAAAGAACAATAATCCTGTGTAAGGCAGGTATTCCGAATATGGAAGGACTGAGTACATTCCTGCTATTATTATCAGCAGCAACAGTTCGTAAAATATGAGCTTGAGTTTTAGGCTTCTTCTGAGCATTCTGCTTGTTTTTTTCTTAAAAGTTTTTCTATATCTTCCTTTGTTTTTGATTCATGAATGATATCGTAGAGGTTCGTTAATTCCGAAAGAACTTCATCTGGGAACTCTCCTGGTGTCAGATGGCTGTTTGCTTTTAGTGTTTTATGAATCAAGTGAGAAACTTCATGATGAAGATATTGGTATAGGTCTTTTTGAAATTTTCTCGGCAGCTTGTTCAGTTGTTTGTTTATAGTTTTCCAGTCGTTTGTGTTTTTCATTATGTATTCGAGCAGTGGAGTTATCGCTGAAGGTTCCGATAGTTTTCCCGCTGCGAATATTACTTCCGGATTTTTGTCCGGCAGAAGTTTAAGCAGATATTTCCTTCTTTCTTTTAAATTCAATTCTCCTATTGCAAAGATACCAGCCGTGATATTATCTTCCTTATTGCTTTCAAGCAGTTGATCCAGATAATGGTTTAGTTTTGTTCTTAATTTTTTAAATTGCCACATGGCTATAATTGCGTTTGCTCGGATATTTGGATTCTTGTTGTCCAAGTAATCTTCAAGATAATGGATGGAGTTTTGGTCTTTGAATTTCCCGCAAATGTATACACAGTCGGCGACGATTTTTTCATCTTTTGATTTCATTTTGTGCAGCAGGAACGGGACGATATCCCCAGGGTTTAATTTTGAAAGAACATTGATAATTGCGGATCTTATTTCTTCGTCTTCTTCCTCTTCAAACAGCTTTTGCAGGTTATTCTTTATTCTGAATTGACCGAATGCCGAATCAAAAAATTGCTTGTCTAAATTTTTGAATGTCCCCAGAGCTTCGATTGCCACTAACCTTATGTCCGAGTTGTCGGATTGCAGGCAGGTTATTAAGTGAGGTATGGTTTCGGGATCCTTGAGCTGCTTGAAGGTTTCTACGATTTTCAGTTTCACTTCTTCGCTTTCGGTTTTCCGAAGGACGATTTTTACGAGCTGATGGTAGTCGATTTTGTGTCCTTTTTGTCCCAAAATTTCTATTGCGTTTAATCTGGTATGGTTGCTGTTCCCTTTCTCCATATTTTTCTCCGACTGATTAGTGTATTTGTCTTGAAGGTTAAAAATCATTATCGCGCTCAAAACGGCGATTGCAATCAAGATTATATTGATTGAAAGTGTCAGATGTTTTCCGAATAAAAAGTTCTCCAAAAGGATGATGATACTCATACCCAGGATCGCTCCCATAGGCTTGATTATCCCTTCAAGAAGCTCCTTCATTTGGTCTCTCATGTTTTCTCCGAAAACATAATATGATGAGTGGTATGCGTTTTGAAAAAGCACTCCGGTCATCTCTGCGGCACCTTTGGCGATCGCCGCTGAAAACATATTGAATCTGAGGATCATACCGGAAATATTTACGACTGCGACTAGAGGATGGATGGACATGCTTTTTATTATTCCGAGTCCTCTCAGGATGCGGCTGGATATGAAAATCTGCATGAATAAGCTCGCTACACCGAAAAATATCTGAAGAAGTCCGAGTTTGGCTGCAAGGGTGTCCTCCATGTCTTGCATGTTTTGGGCTTCTATCCTTTGTGCGGTCGGAGAATGGAATGCTGTACTCATTAAGTTGTCTTTTGTTTCTTCAAGATTGATTAGTGATATTTTCAGGTTGTCTCCCGAGTGGTTCTCGTAAACCAAGGTCTGTTCTTGTTCATGGAACACATCTTGTTGTACGGATTTTGTATATTGGAATTCGAGCAGGTTAATGAACATCCATTGGAAGATAATTACAACTATCAGGCCTTTCAGGAATGGTGATTTTTGCGCCTTTTTAAAGTTGTCTGAAATTCTTTTTATCGGCTTGTCTTCGTTTTTTACGGTTTCAAATGAGGGTATTTCCGTCCCAAGATTTTTAAAACTTAAAATTATCGGTATGACAAGCATTATAAAAAGCACCCATATATACAGGAATTTGTATGAAGGTATGGTGTGCGCGAGGGAGTTAACAATGATACCTCCAACGATAAGTCCGATTGTTTCTGAGGACTCGATTATTGGGAAGGTTCTTTGGCTTTCCAAAGGGGTAAAAAGTTCCTCTACAAACACGGATATCAGGATATTGAGTTGAGCGAGCATGATTGATACTGCAATCAGTACGAGCCCGAAAAAGAGCCAGTTCGAATATAGGACAAATACACTTGCCGACAGGAGAAATATCGCCGCAATGATGATGTTGAATATGATTAATATCTCCCTTCTGACTTTCTCGATCAAGCCTGAAAATATGAATGTTCCCAGAATTACCAGAAGCGCATTCAGGATGAGCAGTATAGGCAGTTTCTCGATCCCGATTCTGTTAACGAACATCGCTATGATGATTGTCCATCCGATGATGAATCCTACCCTCAAGAAGAATGTAATAATCCATGAAATTATGACACGAGGCCACTCGTGTTCGCTGATGTTTAGGATTTTACTGATTAGAGAGAGGCGCATTCAGGTATAGTTATATCAGTTTATTATACCATAAAGCGCTGTGTTGTTCAATCCTTGGTTGTGATGGTCAATAGAGAGTCTTTTTTTATCTTTGTGATGCTTTCTAATTTATAGTTTTTGAGTGAATTTTCTGTGATGGCGGGGAGCCCTTTTTTTTCGAGAGTCTTATCTGAAATGAAAAGGAGGATTTTGTCTGCGAGGTCTTGTTTTAGGAAAGAGGTGTTGAGTTTTTGGCCGCCTTCGATGAGGAGATTGATTTTTTCGAGAGATGCAAGTTTTTTGAGGACAGGTTTGAGGTTTTTCAGAGTGGGGAAGGTAAGAATCACTGCTTTTTTCTCAAGTTTGGATTTTTTCGGAGATTTTTTGATAGTTGTGCAGATTATTACGTTCGAATCTTTGAGGATTTTGCTTTTCAGCGGGATTCTAAGCTTACTGTCTAAGATTATGCGGGTTGGGTTGCGGCCTTTTGTGTGTCTGGTTGTGAGTTGTGGGTTGTCTTTGAGAACTGTGTTGATTCCAACGACAACACCATCAACTTGTGATCTTAGGACGTGGACATATTTTCTGGATTGAAGACATGTGATTGTCTTGCAGGCTGGTGACCAGATCTTGAAGTCGATGCTTGAGGCGATTTTCAGGGTGATGTGTGGTAGGCCCGTTTCTTGGTATTTGAAGAAAGGTGCGTTTAATTCTTTGGCTTCTTGCTCCAAGACGCCGGTCGTAATTTTTATTCCGTGTTTTTTTAAGGTTTGAAAGCCTTTGACTTTCGGATTTGGGTCGTTTGTAGCGCAGACTACCTCTTTGATTTTTGATTTTATAATTAAATCCGTGCATGGAGGTGTTTTGCCGTGATGTGAGCAGGGCTCGAGGTTTACGTATAGCGTTGTTCCTTTTGGATTTTTGCATTTGGAGATTGCCTCTACCTCTGCATGCGGTTTGCCGAAGCCTTTGTGATAGCCACTACCGATTACTTTACCGTTTTTGACTAAAATTGCTCCAACGAGTGGGTTAGGGGAGGCGTATGGGCGGCCTTTTTTGGCTAAAACGAGAGTTTGTTTTAAGAAAATTTCGTGTCTTTTAAACATTTTTTAATATATGACCTAGTTTTTGTTTCTTAGTTTTTAGATATTTTTCATTACTCTTGTGTGGACGAGTTTCCAGGGGGACTCTTTTTGTGATTTTCAGCCCGTGACCTTCGAGTCCTATCACTTTTTTAGGGTTGTTTGTAAGCAAGTGGATTTCTTTTAACCCCAAGTCTGCGAGGATTTGAGCTCCTATCCCGTAATCTCTCAGGTCTGCATCAAATCCAAGTGCTTCATTTGCTTCTACTGTATCGCAGCCCTTTTTTTGAAGGTTGTAAGCTTTTAACTTATTGACGAGTCCGATTCCGCGGCCTTCCTGGCGCATGTAGAGAAGGGTACCGCCTTTTTGGCCTATTATTTCGAGGCTTTTTTGCAGTTGGTTGCTGCAATCGCATTGAAGAGATTGAAACAGGTCTCCTGTTAGGCATTCGGAATGTACTCTTACGAGCTTTTTGTTTTTACCTTTTGTTAAAGCGACATGTTCTTTTCCGTCCGTAAGGCTTTTGTATACTGTTACTTTGAATTCTCCGTGTTTGGTTTTGAGCTTTGTTTCGACTTGTTTTTCTATCAGTTTTTCTTCTTGTCTTCTATGTTTAATTAAATCTTTTATTGAAATAAGCGTGAGGTTGTGTTTTTGGGCGAATTTTTTTAAGTAGGGGAGACGTGCCATTTCGCCATCTTCTTTTGTTATTTCGCAAAGGACTCCGGCTTCTTTTAATCCGGCAAGTCTGGCTAAGTCGTAAGAGGCTTCAGTATGTCCGGCTCTTTCCAGTACGCCGCCTTGCTTGGCGATTATCGGGAAAATATGTCCGGGTTTTACCAGGTCTTTTGGTTTTGAAAGGGGGTTTATGATGGTTTTTATGGTTTTTGCTCTGTCTGATGCTGAGATTCCCGTGGTTATATCCTTTCTGTTATCTACTGATACCGTGAAGTTGCATTTAGTAGATTCTTCGTTGTCGCTGACCATTGGGTTCAGGTCGAGTTTTTTTGCTATTTCAGGTGAAACCGGTACACAAATCAATCCGCGTCCTTCTTTCATCATAAAGTTGATTTTTGCAGGGGTGACTTTTTCTGCTGCAAATATAAGATCACCTTCATTCTCTCGGTCTTCGTCGTCAACAACAATCACCATTTTTCCGGCGCGAATGTCCTTGATGGCTTGGCTTATTTTGTTGGTCATGTGGTTTTTAAATAGCGACTCTTACGAATCCTTCAATTTTTGATTCTCCTGCGAACTGCTCAACAGTTTGATCCGGGTTTTTTACGAAGGCTTGTTTTGTTAAAGCTTGCTCTTCGCGGAACTTCTTTTCTTTTCCGGCCATGATTTGATCCATGATGTTTTCCGGTTTTCCCTTGAGCTCTTCTTTCCAGATTTCTTTCTCTTTTTCGACAGATTCCTGAGATACGCCTTCAGGGCTTAAATAGGCGGGATTCATGGCTGCCGCGTGCATTGCGATGTCGCGAGCTGTTTCTGTTTCTCCTCCCGATAGTGCTACGATTACACCGATTTTATTGTTTGAATGAACATAGCTTCCAATAACTTTCGCTTCTACAAGCTTTTTCTTGCCTGCTTCGATTTTTTCTCCAAGTTTGAGTGAAAGTTCACTTGCGATTCCGCTTGCGTCGAAATTTTCACCTTCATTTAAAACTTTTTCTGCAATATCTTTTGCCGCTGCTATGAAATCTTCACCTTTTGCAACAAAATCCGTCTCACACCCCAGCTTTATAATTGCGGCTTTTCCTTCCGTTTCTGCGATTGCGACTACGCCTTCTCCCGTAGATCTTTCCGCTCTGTCGGCGGCTTTCGCTTCACCTTTTTTACGAAGAAGTTCTATGGCTTTTTCTTCATTACCGTTTGCTTCTTCAAGAGCTTTCTTGCAGGCCATTGTGGATACTCCGGTTTTTTCTCGAAGTTGTTTAATTTGGTCGATGCTGATCATGGTTGTGGTTTGGTAAAGTAGTAAAGTAGTAAAGTAACAAAGTAGTGAAGCAGTTTTTTATGCTGAAATTTCTTCTTTCGGAGGTTCCTCTGTTGCAGGAGCTTCTTCTATTGGTGTTTCAACAGGTGCTGCTTGGACAGGTGCTGCTTGGACAGGTGCTGCTTGGACAGGCGCAGCCTCTATTGTTGGAGGAGCTACCGGTTCAGTGGCTTGAGTAGGCTCTATTATTGGAGTTGCTTCTACTTCACTAGGTGCTTCCGGCTCTACAGGGGCTTCTACTGCGGCAGGTGCAGTCTGTCCAGCGATTGGAGCTATTTCTGGTTCACGAGCAGGTTCTTCTTCTGTTGGTTCTGCAACAGCAGCAGCTTCTTCTTCCTCTGTTGGAGCATCTGCTTCGCTACCGCTTGCTATAAGTCTGCTCAAATCAATGTTTTTGACAAGTGCTCCAAGTACGGGTATTTCCCACTCAATGCCTTGGTATGCTTGGAATATTGCAATCGCCGATAAAGCTATGAATATCAGGAAGAAAATTGATCCGACAGGCGGGATTATTGCGAGAATAAAAAGTACCGCAATACTGACTGCAAACATCCCGAGTCCTTGTTTTGTATGGAATTGACAGAATTTACTGCTTGGTTTTGTAATCATTGGGATTATGAATGCAACACTTAAATATGCGATTGCGGACAATAATTTTTCTTCACTTGGGATGGTTGGTGCTTTTGCTTCCTCTGGTGTTTCCGGAATGGTTGTTGTTTCTTCCATGATTTTGTTGTTTTAATTTTTTATTTTTTTTCGCAAATTGCGGATTGGAATTTTTCTACAAGATATTTCAGTGATTTTATTGCATCATCGTTGGCCGGAATTGGGTAGTCGATGTCTGATGGGTCTGCGTTTGAATCTGTTATGCCGATAATTTTTACTCCGCTTTTCACTCCTTCTTTAACTGCGATCTTATCTCTGTTAACATCGAATACGAGGAGGATGTCCGGAGTTTTTTCCAAATCTTCAACTCCTCCGAGCGATAGTTCGAGTTTATTGATTGTTTTCTTGAGTTTGGAAATCTCTTTCTTGGTGTATTTTTCCATTTCACCGCTTTTTTCCTCTTGTTTTAGTTGTTTTAAGTACTTGATTCTTTGTTTGATCGTTTTGAAATTTGTTAAAAGTCCCGGCACCCATTTTTGTGTTACATAAGGCATTTTGCAAGCTTTCGCAGCTTCTTTTACAAGCTCTGTAGCTTGTTGCTTGGTGCTGACAAAAAGTATCACTTTTCCTGCTGTTGCGGATTTCTTTAAAAAATCAAGTGCGTTGTCCAGGGCTTGTGCCGTTTGGTTTAAATCGAAAATATGAACTCCCTGCTTTTGGCCGTAGATAAAAGGTTTCATCTTGGGATTCCATTTACCGGCTGCGTGTCCGAAGTGGACAGCGTTTTTGAGCATCTCTTTTAGCTCCTTTTCTGTTGTCATCATGGTCCTTGGGGTTAGAGCCTGACCATTTTCGACTCCTATTGTGAACCTTTTACAAGGCAGGACTATAGGATCCAATGTCAGACATGAATAAATAACGATCGTATCTTAGTATAACGCCTTCCATAAGGCAAGATTTAAATCAGTGGTAGTGATAGTTGTAGTGGTAGTGGTGATTGTAGTACAATTTCCATATGTTGAAAATTTTTCGCAAAAAAATCGATAAGCTTGATAGTAAACTTCTCAAGATTCTTCGAAAGAGAGCTGCTATTTCCAGTGAGATGGGGGAGTACAAGAAATCTGAAGGTATTCCTGTTGTTGATGATTTACGGGAAGAGAAAATGATGAAAAAGATTTTTAAAAAAGCTCGAAAACTGGATTTGGATGAAGATTTTATTGAAGATGTTTTTGAAAGAATAATAGAGGAATCTCGAAGGCTTCAAGGTTGACGTATGTTCAATAATTTGGTAAAATATAGTGATGTAAATGTAATTTTACCCATGGATGAGAAGCCAAATAAGCCCGTTAAGATCACAATCACTTTGCCGACTGATGCATATTTTCTTTCCGGCATAAGGGATTTTACGCTAAATATGACCAAAAATATGACCGGATTTTCCGAGCAGTGGTCTTATAGATTTCAATCTGTTGTTGATGAGCTTTGCAACAATGCGATTGAGCATGGATCTGCTCCCGGAGAAGAGATAATTTTAACCTTTATAAGTAAGGCTGATTATAGTTTTGAGGTCGTTGTCGAAGATACCGGAACAGGTATTAATAAATATACTGCGGAGCAAATGCAGGAACTTCTTAAGGAGCGTGAAGCTGTTGTTGGTGATCGGTACATGGGGCTTCGAGGAAGGGGTCTTCCTAAAATAGTTGCTGAATGGACTGATGAGTTGATTTTTGAAGATCGAGATGGCGGCGGATTGAAAGTTCATGCAAAGAAATATTTACGTAAGGAAGAAGATGAAGTAATATTGGCCGAGGACAAGAAAAGGGATCCTACTCATATAAATTTAACCGCATAATTACTATGGCTGAAGCAACTATTACATTCGAGGACGTTCAAGTAGATGGTGACAAGCAAGTTAAGCTTATCAAGGTTGCAGGGCAGTTGGATGAGAGCAATGTTGATGACGAGGCTAAGAAGATTTATAAATTAATCGAAGATGTCGGGGGCAATTTGAGCCTGATTTTTGATTTTTCCGAGCTTGAATATATGAACAGCAAGTCTATCGGTTATCTGACAGATTGGTATAGCAAGGTTTCTGCCAGTGGAGGTAAAGTTGCCATTGCTCAGGCCAAGAGTAATATTGTTGATATTTTGCAGGTTGTCGGGCTTACTCAGCTTATCAATACTTTCCCGAGTATTGAGGAGGCGAAGGTGGCGGTTGTGTAGTTGATAGATTATAGTTGTTAGTTGAGAGTTGGGAGTACCCAGTGCCAAGTGGGTGGTGTTTTGCTTCGCAAAACGGTTTGGTTTATAGTTTTTTTTGAGCGGTTCCCGCTCTGTGGTGTTTTGCTTCGCAAAACGGTTTTTGCATTTCATGGATTTCACGCTATAATCTCGTTCCTATGAATAATTCAGACTTAAAAAACAGGTTTTCTTTCGGCCGTCTTGGGCTCGTGATTCTTGCGGCTGCAATTGCTTTCCCTGGTGGCTGCGCTCATTTGTCTGCCAGATATAAAAAAGGTCATGTCCCTACAGATGCTGAGGTTGATCGGGCTGTTTCTGATTTAAGAGAATTTTGTGGTTTTGCTTCTGTAGATGGTTGTAGTGATGTTGTTAAAGATGCTGAAATATGCTCCAAGACTTACAAACCTTCCGTAGGTGATTTTACTTGTTCTTTTATGGGGACAGGTTCGGAGTTTGGGGTGTATGCTAGGAGACTGGAGCCTTCTTCCGGCGAAACCTCTGTTTTTATGGTTAAAGATGGAGATGGTGGTTGCAGAGCTGAATGGGATTCCAATCTTTTAGGAGGTTGGCAGGAGAATTTCGAAGATTGCCCCGAGGAAGTTGAGAGCACTCTTTCTGCTATAAAAGAGCAACTCAGGCGATAATATTGCGGATTTTTCCTCCCTCATCTAATATGGGTTTCGGATTTCTAATTTAAAAAGGTATGGAGGAGGCTAAAATCGCCATAGTAGCAGATTGGCTTACCGATTCTGGAGGAGCGGAGAAGGTCGTTTTGGCGATTCACAGGATGTTTCCGGATGCGCCGATTTTTACTTCTATTTATGATGAAAAAAAGCTTCCTCAGTTCGCGGAAGCGGATGTGCGGACATCTTTTTTGCAGAAATGGCCCAAGTCTAAGAAGAAGCATCAGCTTTATTTGAAGTGGATGCCGATGGCTTTTGAGCAGTTCGATCTTTCAGATTATGATATTGTGATTTCCAGTTCTCATTCTTGCGCGAAAGGTGTTATTACAAAGCCTTCAACAATGCACGTTAGTTATTGTCATACTCCGATGAGATATGTTTGGGACGATTGTCACAGATATATCAATGACTATCCGTGGCCTAGAATTGTTAAGAAGATTGCACCTTGCTTTCTTCATAAGATAAGGCTTTGGGACAGGTTGGCTGCGGATAGAGTGGACTATTTTATTTCAAATTCCGATTATATCGGTGAGAGAATTAAGAAGTATTATAAAAGGGATTCTAAAACTATTTATCCTATTGTTGAAACCAATGATTTTTACCTTTCAAGCGAGGAGGAGGATTTCTATTTGGCGGTTGGAAGGCTTATCCCTTATAAAAAATTCGATCTTATTGTAGATGCTTTTAATCATTTGGGTAAACCTCTCAAAATTGTTGGCAGGGGTCCGGAGATGAAGAGGCTTAAGCGTATGGCTGGTAAGAATATTGAGTTTTTGGATTATGTTTCCGATGAGGATTTAAGGATGCTTTATTCGACTTGCAAGGCGTTTGTTTTTCCGCAGATTGAGGATTTCGGGATTGCTCCGGTTGAGGCAATGGCTTCGGGCAGACCTGTTATTGCTTATGCTGAGGGAGGAGCTCTTGAAACTGTTAAGGATGGGGTTTCCGGAGTGTTCTTTAAAACCCAGAGCACGGAGGCGTTGATCCGAGCTGTGCAGAAGTTTGAAGGCAAGGATTTTGATCCTAAAAAAGTGGCTTCTTCTGTCGCGGATTTTGGAAGGGAAAGATTTGAGAAGGAGCTTATGGAGTTTTTGAAGACGAAGTGGAAGGCTTTTGGATAGGATTTAGGATTGAGGATTTAGGGTTTAGAGTTTAAAATTCAGACAACAAGTAACAGTTAGTAATTAACAGATAACAGTATGGACGTTAGAAATTATTTCCAGTATCTCTGGAGGGTTAAGTGGAGGGCTATAGTTGTTGGCATGATTTTTGGGGTTTGCGGGTTGCTTTACAGTATTACTTTTTTGACAACGACTTATGAGGGTTTTGTTTTTTTGACAGTTGGGATGGAGCAGGGTTCTTATCCGCAGGATGCTGAAGCTTTTGGGGCTCGCGGGGTTACAGAAGCTGATAATTATTTTGCTGAAACTGTTCAGGGATGGACGATGGATCCTTCTTTTGCAAATCAAGTTAGTGAGCGAGTAGGGGAGAGCGTTTCTGTTTCTGCTCGCAAACAGGAGCGGCAGAATCTGATATTCCAGGTTTTTGCCGGCAGCAGTGAGGTTGCCGAGTTGGCGGCTAGAGAGACTGTTGCTGAGCTAAGTGAGCGGCTTTCTTCTTATAATGATGTAATGAAGACTTCTTATGCGATTGCGAATCCTGAAGTGACTGTTTATGAGAGAATACCGCAGGTTTTATTTAATGTTTTTACCGGATTTGTTCTTGGATTTTTGATTTTGGTTTTCGGATTTCTAACTCTTGAGTATTTGAGGGGCGTTGTATCTTTTGGGTTTCAGGTTGAGAAAATTTTTGGCAAGGGTGCTGTGCCCGGGAATTTTGATATAAAAGTTTTTGTTAAAGTTAAGGATGAATTCAAAATAAGTGATGTCCAGGGCAATAATTGCCTTGTTTTTGTAAAAATGGGAATGACTAAAGAACAAGATCTTGAGATTATTTCCAGGGTTGCGGGAAATATTGAATGGACTGTTGATGGCTAATAGTTGGTTTTGTAGTTTAAAAAATTTCCTATAAGCCATATGAATATTGCTATAGATTTGCGGCCGCTTTTGCACGGGAAGGTTAGTGGTGTCTCGACTTATACTTCGCATCTTACTAGCGAAATGATTAAGCATAAGGATCATGAGTTTGTTCTTTTTTTGAGTGGCTCCCGGGATGACTATATGGATATTTTGGAGGGGTTTTCCGGCGATAATGTGCGCAAATTTTTCCTTAAGACTCCAAATAGGCTTTTTAATTTGAAGCAGATATTTTTGGGGTGGCCGAAGGTGGATTTGTTGATTAAAAAGGAGCTTGGAATCGAAATTGATGTTTTTTTCTTGCCTGACATGAGGCCGCTTGCTCTTTCTAAGCGAATAAAAAAGGTTTGTACTTGTCATGACCTGTCGTTTTTCAGGTATCCGCGATGTTTTTCGCGGAAGAGCAAGTTTTGGTATTTTTTGAATAGACCGAAAAACTACTTCCGATCTGCGGATAAGGTTGTTTCGGTTTCTGAATTCACTCAAAATGAACTTAAAGATGTTTTTTCTGTTGAAAGTGAGGTTGTTTATGAGGGTGTGAAACTTGAAAGAGGAGGGGATTTGGGTTTTGTGCGGGAGAAATATCACCTTCCGGATAAGTTTCTTTTGTCTTTGTCTACCTTGGAGCCGAGGAAGAATTTAGAGAGAGCTGTAAAAGCTTTTATTAAAGCTGATTTGCCAGGGTTTAAACTTGTGTTGGCAGGGGAGGATAATCAGGATATATTTGCCGAGTTTCGTATTCCCAAGTCCGAAAAAGTGCAGTTTATTGGGTTTGTGGATGAGCGGGATAAAGAGTCTGTTTATAAGCTTTCCCAGGGGCTTTTGTATATTTCGTTGTATGAAGGGTTTGGCTTGCCGGTCTTGGAGGCTTTTTCGTGCGGTGTGCCGGTTTTGACCAGTAAAAACAGTCCAATGCAGGAGATTTGCGATGATGAGGCTGTGTATGCCAATCCTTGTTCCGTAAGGTCGATTACTGAAGGGATTGAGGTTTTGATTTCCGGGAAATGGGACGCTCGAAAATTGAAGGATAAAGCTTCTAAGTTCTCTTGGGAAAAAGCTGCGGAAAAGACTTTATTTATCCTTGGAAATGTAGTCCGTAATAAAGATTGAAATTGTTGTTGCTACAGGGACAGCGAGGATAATTCCCAGTAATCCGAGTAATTCATATCCGATCAGTACGGAAATAATAATTATTACCGGGCTTAAGCCGACAGCTTTTTTCATAATAATCGGGATGAAAATATTCCCTTCGATTTGTTGAATCAAAACCATTAGGCCCAGAACCCAAAGTACGAGCCATGGTGACTGATTGAATGCTATAAGTACTGCTGGAATACCTGCTAAAATCGGGCCGATTACAGGGAAAAGTTCGGCGATTCCACCCATGATTGCGAGAGTTGTTGCGTACTTGATTCCAAGTATTGAGAATCCGATCAGATACAAAAGGAACATGCAAACCATCAAGGTTATAATTCCTCGGAGCCAGTGTCCGATTTTGTCTTTTATTGCCTCTGTTTTTTCCAGTATGTATTTGTTGTATCTTGATGGGAAGAGAGACATTATGAATTTGTCCAAGCCAGTTTTATCTGTGACGAGGAAGAATGTTATTACCAGTACGAGAACCATGTTGAACAGGCTGTTGAACACTACCTTGAGTGCCGCCCATGTGTTCCCTGCGACATTTTGCAATTGTTCTCCGAGTTTTTCTAGGGCGACCTTGATATTATCCACAACTGTTTGTTGATCGATCCCTTCGAGTACACTGTGTAGATATGGGGCCAGTTTTTCTGCAAAAGGCATGTCTTCGAAAGATTTTCCTTGAAGCAGATTACTTACCATTTCGTCAGCTTGCTTGGCTAGTTCGAGAAGCTGTTCCGCAACTATCGGTATTAAGTTTGATATGAAAAACACAACTACAAAAAGTAGTACCAGGTAGATGAACAGTACGCTTACCGCTCTGGGTATTTTCCTTTTTTGAAGACTGTTAACGGTGTGGTCGATTGCTGTTGAGAATAGAATTGCGACGAACAGAATTAAAAGTATATCTTTTATTTCGTATGCAAATTGTGCGAGCAGGTATAAAGCTATAATTATCAGTGTTGCTTTGGCAACACTTGCCATCGAGAGATGTACTATCACTTTTTCAGGAGCTTTTGGTTTAGAAGGGGTTTTGGTAGGATTTTTTCGGATTTTTTCGTAATCTTCCATTTTTCCAAGTTCCTTGATCTTTTTTTGGATCTTTTTCAGGTTTTTCTGGGACTTGTTGAAGAGGTTTTTGATGTGGTACTTCATAGGATGTAGGGTTATAGGGGTGTAGGGGAATTAACCGGTTAGTTGGGTTTGGATGATGTTGACGATTATCCAAGATAATGCTGCGAGTGCGAGTCCGACAAGGGCGTACATGACGGTTTTTTTACCTTTTTCCTTGTCTTCTTGTACTCCTCCCCAAGCATAGAAATATCCGCCGAGCATTACGAAAAGGACGCTAACAAGGCCGATAATGCTTATGATGAATTCAATCATGTAGGCTATGTAGTATGGGATCATCCAGAGGTGAATTCTGCCTGTTTTTATTGCGCAGCCTAGCAAGTCATTTGCATTGTCCTGATTTTCTTTCATCCAATTTTGTTGGCTACCTATAGGGTATTCCGATTCGATTGTGTCCAAAAAAGCTTCACAGTTTCGGTCGTCCGGTTCGGGAAGTATTGTGTCTGCTGCCATTGCTGCATTTGCTGAAAAAGAGGCAAATATAAGTGCCACTAAGGTTATTTCTATGAGTTTCTTCATGTTTTTATGTTAGTTTTGTGCAATTTTATCCTATTTTCATGCATTCTCAAACAAAATCCTTCCTAATCTGATGATTGTTGCGCCTGATTCGATGGCTTCTTCCCAGTCGTTACTCATTCCCATTGAGAGTTCCGAAAGACTGTATTTTTCTTGTAAATCTTTCATTTTGCGGAATTGTGCTAGGCGTTTTTGGGGGTCATTGGTGTTTTCTATGATTGCCATTAAGCCTGTTAATTCCAAATTTTGGAGCTTTTTGATTTTTTGAATTAAATCTTCCAGGTTTTCCGGGGCAGCTCCGCTTTTTTGCGGTTCGCGACTTATATTTACTTGGATGAAAATCTTGCATCCTCCGGCATTTGAAATTTTTTCTGCCAGTTTCAGTGAATCAACTGTTTCGATTACATCGTAATTTTCTACCGCTTTTTTGACTTTGTTTGACTGTAAATGTCCGATGAAATGTTTTTTCACCCCCGGGATTTTTGGGGACTCTTGGATACGGTTTTCTCCAATTATTTTTATCCCTCGAGAAAGAACCTCTGAAATCTCTTTTTCAGACCTGTTTTTTGTAACCGCCATAACTTTCACACTTAGCGGAATGTTTTTTAAATTGAAGACCATAAAGAAATTATGTATGATGCTTGTACTTTATAACAAAATACCGCGATGTTGCCGATAGTGGCAATAGTTGGAAAGCCAAATACAGGTAAGTCGACACTTTTTAACAGGTTGCTTGGGAAGCGTCGTGCGATTGAGTCCAAAACCGCCGGGACTACTCGAGATAGAATTATGACTAAGGCTCATCTTCATGATAATGAGGTTTATTTGGTTGATACGGGAGGGATCACTTTTGAGGCTGAGGATGGTATCGAGGAAGATACGCGAAAACAGGCGGAGATCGCTATAAACGGTGCCGATGTGATTGTGTTTGTTGTAGATGGGCAAAAGGTTCTTACTTCCGAGGATTTTCATGTGGCTGATCTGCTTAGGAAGTCGGGGAAGCCGACTGTTTTGGTTGCGAATAAGCTGGATAATCTGGATATGATGGACAGGAAATATAATTTGTATGAGCTTGGTTTCGGGGATGCTGTTGCGGTTTCCGCTTTGCATAAGACAGGGATGGATGAGCTTATTGATTTTATTGAAGATGCGCTTGACGACCTTGGGATAAAGAAGATTGCCGCAATTGAAGATACTCCGGAAGGAACTATCAAGATGGGTCTTCTTGGTAAGCCGAATGTTGGGAAGTCTTCTATACTGAATGCCATTGTGGGAAGTGAGCAGGCTATTGTTTCCGCGACTCCCGGGACTACTCGCGACTGTGTTGATATGAATTTTGATCACGATGGGAGGCAATATGTGATATCGGATACTGCCGGAATTCGTCGGCCGGGGAAGCTGGGTAAGGCGACTATTGAGAAGTTCTCTGTGCTTAGGAGTTTGCGGGCGATTGAGGATTCGGATGTTGTTGTTTTGGTCTTGGATTATAATGAAGGTGTTACCAATCAGGATCTACATGTTTGTTCCGAGATTCTTGAGCAAGGGAAGGGTCTTGTTTTGGCTGCTAATAAGACAGATTTGATGGAAAATAAAGAGAAAAATACGGCTTGGTTCATTTCTCGGGCTCAGAAGGAGTTTGATTTTCTGCCGTGGGCGCCACTTGTATTCGTTTCTGCGAAAGAAGGGGATGGGCTTAAAGATCTTTTGTCTGTTGTTGCCGATGCTTATGATGAGAGAAAAAAACAAATTCCCGAGGGCGAACTTAATATTTGGCTTGAAGATGCGATAAGCAAGCATGAGCCGAAAGGGAGTATGTATGGTCAAAGGAATGAGATCAGAGGGATAAGGCAGGATGGTATTGATCCGCCTTCTTTTGTTTTGAAGACGAAGTTTCCGGATAGGTTACATTTTTCTTATAAAAGATACCTGGAAAATCGACTTCGAGAGAAGTTTGGGTTTAAGGGGACGTCTGTGAGGCTTAAGTATAAATAATTCTTAATTTTAAAATCATGATAAGGAAAGATCCAAAAGGGTAGACTAGGGGAAGAAGGGGTTCAATATGAGAGAGACCTGCAATGTGAACATATCCCTGCGAGGGAGTTCATGGAACGATTCATGGATGTAGTAGGGAAGGAACTGCTTACTGGCGAAAGGTCTGCGGATGCGAAGGGTGAGAAGTCAGTTTCTTAGGCGTTGACTTTCATGAGTTTTACAGGTTTAATGCTCTCCTGTTAATTTTTTGTTATGGAAGATTTGCGTTCGGATGATTTTGATGCCTCAAAATGGAAGGGATCTTGTAGCAGGATTGATGATCCTCGGTATGTTGAGTATTGGAAGAGGTTTTATGCTGAAGTTGGACATGTTGATATTGATAAGGTGAGAAGAGATACGCTTGTTTATGGCGCAAAAGGAGCGAATTTGGATGTTCTTGCTGGATTTATCTCTAAAATTGTGGGATTTGACCCTGAGGTTGGTCATTTTGAAGTCCCGGAGTACATAAAAATACCTGTTGATGTTTTTATTAAGTGGAGGAATGGGGAAGATATCGTAGATGACTTGAGGCCTTATTATGAATGGGCTAAAGGCAAGGAGGTTGTTTTGAGGAGTAGTGCTGTTTTTTCTGAGGATGGTGATGACCGGATGGGGCCAGGATTGTATGAGTCAATTGATAATTCGGGTAGGTCTTTCGAAAAATTCATAGAAGATATTATTAAGGTTTTTTCTTCCGTTGATAATCCTGAAGCTGTTCGGTATCGAGAAGAGCTGGGAATTAAGGATGAGCTTATGGGGATTGTGGTTCAGGAAAATGTTGCTGATTTTGAGGATGTTTATTATGACAAATGTTTCTTTTCGGTAGATAGTACGTGCTGTCAGGTCCCCAGGTTGATAAGGGCTACTGACACTGCAAATGGAACTACTGGTTTGATTTATAAAGATGTTTTGGAGAGCCAATTGGTTTCTTCTGAGTTTATTAGCTTAGATGATGAAAAATTGTACCACTGTATGGTAGACGGACAGCTTACTTTGAATTACGAAATGTTTAAGACTGCTTTATTGAGTTTGTATTTAGAAAGGTATTATGGAAGAGGCGTTCAGATCGAGTCTCGTGCTGGCGACAAAGGTGGTTATCTTTTACAGGTTAGACCTTTGCCTTGGCGCTATTTTGAAGAAAATAATGTTGAATTTCCCGAAGGAGATTGTTTGTATAGAGGGAGAGCGGTTGGGGTTGGTGATATGGTTTTGGATGTCCTTGATAATAGACCGGATAACAGAGAGAAGGAAGGTGTTGTTGTTATGGTGAGTGATTGTAGTATGGGGGATTCTTATGGAAGAAATGTTTTTTATTGGCCGAAAAGAGGGGGGTTAATACTGCTTTCTCCTCCCAGCCCTATGAAGGCTCATCTTGAATCTCTTTGTGCTGAAAAAGGGATTTTGTGTATTGCTAGTAAGAATGTTTGTTCTCTTCTTCCAGGGCAACTTGATGAAGATGGCCTGAATTTTTTAAGCAAGATTAACAGTGGAGTGCTTTCTCAAGTCAGAATGGTTTTGAATGGGGTTGAGGGGAGGGTGTATGAGGTTTAGATCATCGACCCCACACTTTTCTCCCACCTTTTCAAGTAATATTCGCGGCGGTCGATATTGTGGAATTTAAGCATTTTGTCGCTGATGATTATTGAGGCGTCTTTGTCGTCTACTTGCTTGAGTTTTTCGTGGGCTCTCCCTAGCTGCCAGTTGCGGAGTTTTTCTTCCAATCTGTTACCGAGCTTGCCTGAGAGGAGGTTTTCTTGGAATTTCTTGAATGAAATTGGTAAGCCTTTTGGTCTTCTGAAGTGTCTTTTTTGGTAGTGAGGTGGTCTGTTGAAGTAGTTTTCGAGTAGTTTTCGGTTTTGGTCGATCAGGTCGATGTAGGTTTGGTATTTTCCCGCTACCGGTTGAAGGGTTTTGAACCAGTAGGCGAGGTATATGTCTTCCTGCAGTGAGATTTTCGATAAGTCGAGGTTGTCTTCTGTTAGGTAAAAGCTCAAGCATAGTCTTCCTGCGACTTTTTTGCCGTGACGGCGGATGCCGAAAATATGCGTCCAGAATGTGAGTAGCATTCTTGCGGTGAAAAGCCGATTGGGCGTAGTTATTACAAGGAGATCTATGTCGGAATTGCTCTTGGGATTGTCGTAAGAGAGGTTGTTTGTGACTGCTATTAATTTTATAAAAGGGATTGAGTCGAAAACTTTCCTCATCTTATTAACTTTTTTCCATAATTTCTTGGAAAGGCGAGTTCTTTCTTGGTTTTTAATAAAAATATCTTCGCGGCCCTTAAGGCAGTAAAGACCATCTGAATAGCTCAAGATAGCGCTGTTTTTCAGGTAAATATCAATCTGATGAGGGTCAGGGGGCAGGAGATAAAGGTACTCTTCAACCTCTTCCTGGGAAAGCGGGTAATCGAACATATCGAAAAACGCGAAAGTCGAAAGGATTGCCTGTTTGAAATTTATCTTATATTTCAGTACCATGTTGTTAGTATCAAGTAGCAGGTATTAAGTAGCATGTATTTTGGAGTTTATGGTAGCAAATACAAACAAAAAAATCCAACGGATTGTCGGGAAACTGCCTTCTGGTCCGGGCATCTATAAGATGATAGACTCTCAGGATAGGGTTCTTTATATCGGCAAGGCCAAAGATCTCAAAAAACGGATTCAATCTTACTTCCGGAAGGGGGCCAAGCATACGGTTAGGATCGAAAATATGCTTTTGAAGGTCGAAAATCTTAAATATGTGACGACAGATTCCGAGCTTGAGGCTGTTATTTTGGAATATAATCTGATCAAAGAGCTCAAACCCAAATACAACATTGATCTTAAGGATGATAAAAGTTTCGTTTATGCGCAGGTAACTGTTGGGGAGGATTTCCCGAAGATTAAGATTGTTCGAAATCCGGCGAAAGACGGCTCAAGTTATTTTGGACCCAAGACTTCCGCCAAAAAGCTCAAAAAAACTATCGAGGTGCTGCGGGATTTGTTTCCTGTGAGGGATTGTGATCTGGGGATTCGTCATATTTCCGATCGTGAGGATTATACGAGTGAGGTTGAAGTGACCAAAAAGACCATCAAATATCCTTGTTTGCAGCATCATATCAATACTTGCATTGCTCCTTGTATCGGCAATTGTACCAAGGAGGATTATGACGGGATGACGCGTAAGGTTATTGCTTTTCTTGAGGGGAAAACTTCAGGGATTCTTGATTTGCTCAAGGAAGATATGGAGATTGCTGTGCGCGAGAAGAGGTTCGAGGATGCGGCTCGAGTTAGGGACAAGATTCAGGCTACTACCGGTGTTCTTGAGCGGCAGAAAGTTTCTACTCCGGAAGATTTGAATCAGGATGTTGTCGGGTGTTTTGTCGGGTCGGGGAAGGTGTTTTTGAATCTTTTTATTGTTAGAGGTGGTCGATTGATTGATAGTGAGAATTTTATTCTTGATGCGCGGGATGCTTCCGAGGGAGATTTGCCTGAGGTGATTTCCAGTTTTATGCAAAATTATTATGAGAAGTGCGGGATTAAACCGGATTCTGTTCTTGTACCGGTTGATCTTTTGGAAAAAGGAATTTTGGAGAAGTATTTGAAGGTGAAAATTTTGACTCCAAAAAGGGGAGAAAAGAACGATCTCGTAAGGCTTTCCAGTAGAAATGCGGAGAATCATTACAAGCAGACGATGGTGCAGTGGGAGGCTGATAAGCAGTATGATCCGGTGAAGGCGCTTGCTGGTTTGCAGAAGAAGGTTGGACTGAAAAAGAAGATTCGGAGGATGGAGGGGTACGATATTTCTCACTTGGGAGGGGAGTTCACAAGCGGGTCGATGGTTGTTATGGATAAGGGTGAGCCTAAAAACAAGGATTATCGATATTTTAAGTTGAGGACTGTTTCGGGAGGGGATGATTATGCGGCTCTTTCTGAGGTTCTGGGGCGGCGGCTTGCATATGTTTTTATGCCTGTTCCGAAAGGGATTAAGGTTAGGAGGGGGCTTAAAAAGGATGAAAAGGAGATTTGGAAGGTTATTAAGAAAGAGAATCTTTTTCAAGGGGAAATGGTGATGAAAGATTTTGTTGTTCTTGAGGAAAAAGGGAAGATTGTTGGGGTGGGGCGGCTTACGAATAATACCAAGACGCAGGATACTATTAATTCGCTTTGGGTTTCTCCAAAAATGCGAGGAAAAGGGCTTGGGCATGTACTTTTGTATTATCTTACTAAGAAGTCGAAGGCGCACAGGGTTTATATCGGGTGTTTGGTGTCGAAGGCAGGTTTTTATGAGAAATTCGGGTTTGCTCAGGTAAAAAAAGTACCTGATTTTATGAAGGAGAAGCATGAAGAGTGCAAGAGATGTTATTCCGGTCCTATCGGTGTTTTTGTTTTTGATAAAAAATCCGATGCTTCTTTCGGGAAAATTCCTGATCTGATTGTTTTGGACGGGGGGAAAGGGCAGCTTTCTGCGGGGGAGAAGGTGGCTAAGAAATTTGGGTGTGAGGTGCCGATTTTGGCGATGGATAAAAGTGGGAAGAAAGCTTGGTTTAAAGGGAAAGATCTGGGTTTGAAGGCTGATTCTCAGGAGTTCTTTCTTTTGCAGCGGCTAATGGATGAGGCTCATAGATTTTCTAATAAATTAAGGGAAGGGAGGCAGGTTGCTGGGTTGACTGCTTCCTGATACATGCTTTACTTGGTCCCGGGACTGAAAATATTTTAACCAAAACAAAAATGCTAAAAGAAAAAGTCGTTGAGGACTTAAAACAAGCAATGCTCGCTCGTGATGAGCTCAAAACATCCACACTCAGAATGTTGAAGGCTGCAATTATGAAGTTTGAGGTTTCCGGGAAAGAAAAGGTTGAAGTTTCGGATGAAGATGTGATGGCTTTGATCAAAAAAGAAGTGAAAGCGCGCAAAGATGCGGCTCAGCAGTTTCGGGATGGAGATCGAGTCGAAATGGCCGAAAAAGAGGAGGCTGAGATGGCTATGCTTGAGGAATATTTGCCTGAGCAAATGAGCGAGGAACAGGTTCGAGAGGTTGTTTCTGCTGTTGTTGCTGAAACCGGAGCCAGTTCAATGGCGGATATGGGGAAAATTATGGGTGCTGTGATGGGCAAGGTCGGCTCAGAGGCTGATGGGGGAGTTGTGAATCGGGTTGTTAGGGAGATGCTGGGGTAGTTTTTCTTGTAAATAAAAAATTCAATATTCTCGAATAGCTTTGCCTTTGCTTGGTTCTTTTTCAACGTTTTTTAGGGCGCGAATCAGAATTTCATTCTGTTCGCGCAGTGGTGCCGAAGGAGGGAATCGAACCCTCACTCCCTTGCGGGAACACGATTTTGAGTCGTGCGCGTCTACCAGTTCCGCCACTTCGGCTAGTGGTTGCGCCCTTAGGCGCGTTTTTGAGGTCGCGGGGATCGCTTTGCTTCCTCGCGCTGTTTGTGTTGGGATTTTACTATATTCAAGAAATAAAAGGAAGATTAGTTGTTTTCAACCTGATGTAAAAGATTTTACACAAAAAACTTGACAAGGAGTCGGCTGTAAATATAATAGGGTCAATATGAATGCCAGAGCACAAAAATCCAAGTTTGCAAACAAGCCCTCCAGCAGGGCAAGTGCTCTCGTCATTTCAATTATTATTCTCGTCGCTATCTAGCGGGAATTTTTACTTGAAAACAGTAATTCTCGCCGGATAAGTCAGCGGGAATTTTTTTTATATACTATATCTTAATTTCAATTACTATGGACACTATTGGAACACCGGGAGGGGCGACCGTTGAGCAGAGAAGGGTTGTTTTTGAGTCTTGGCTTAAAAGAGAGGCTGCGGGTCAAAACACTGCCAACAATTACCAGGTTGAACCTATTAATTGGGCTGGTACACCGGAATTTGTTGGTATGTATCTTGAGGCGATGGATTTTTCTGAGAGGGCTAAAGCGGTTTTGGCTGCAAAGGGCGCTAGAATCAATTAACTTAATATAAATTAATAAATTTTTAATCAAAAAAACTATGAATTCACTAGGATCAACCGCACATGCGGAAACAGCACCTCTCCATGGTGCGCCAACAGAATACTATGACGGTAATGTTGATGTAACGCCTGATGATCCCTCGGGAGAGGTGGTTGCGAAATTTGAAGAAGAGATGAGGGTTCTTCTTGCCCAAAAGGCTTCTCATAATGGGGATTTCTCTTCTGTTGTATTGGGGCAATTTGATGGGTTTGTGGCCGAATTAGCTCAATTGGAAGGTTATGATGAGAATATGGCTAATCGGCAGGCTGAAATTGTATGGCAGAGCTTAAATGTTTTTGGAGCTGTTATGGATACAGGGGTTTGGGATGATGATGTTTTGGCTAGAAAAATGTTTTAATTTTTTATGAAAAACACCTTTGTTAATCGCAGATGGTGTTTCACCAGAGGTGAAACGACTTGATCGGTAATGATTGTCGTAAGCATGGCTTTGCCCTGTCGCGGCTTGAGGTGTTTTTTTCTTGCCAACTTTTATCTTGTACTGTAAATTTCTTTCGCAGTTTGAAAATGCGGAGCGGTAGTTCAGTTGGTTAGAACGCCTGCCTGTCACGCAGGAGGTCGCGGGTTCGAGTCCCGTCCGTTCCGCCACAGCGCGGACAGAATAGAATTCTGGTTCGCGCCCAAAAAAAAACGACGAACTGTTTTGTGAATATAGGCGAAGCCAGTTCTACTTTGTTATAATTTAGAGTGTCTTAATTTATTCCTATGGTCAAAATGAATTTCGGTGGCATAGAAGAAGATGTCATCACTCTCGAAGAATTTTCGCTTAAAAAAGCTAAAAAAAATCTCGAAGATAAAGTGATTGTAGTTATTGGATACGGAAGCCAAGGGCGGGCGCAGGCTTTAAATCTCAGAGATAATGGGCTTGATGTTGTTGTTGGGCAGAGAGAAGGTACCAAGTCTTGGGGTCAAGCTATTTCCGATGGATTCGAGCCGCTTTCTATTGAGGATGCTTGCTCTCGAGGTGACATCATTCTGTATTTGCTTTCCGATGCGGGACAGATGAAGCAATGGTCTTCTGTTAAAAAGCATCTTGCTCGAGGGAAGACTCTTTGTTTTGCGCATGGTTTTTCTATAGTTTATCGAGATCAGACCGAGGTTATCCCTCCTGAAGATATTGATGTGATTTTGGTTGTTCCGAAAGGTTCAGGGGCGACTGTTCGAGAGAAAGGAGGTTTGAATGCGAGTATTGCCGTCCATCAAAATTTTACGGGGAAGGCGGAAGATACCGCCAATGCTATTGCGATTACAATTGGTTGCCAGAATGTTTTTAAAACAACTTTTGAAAGGGAAACTTACTGTAATTTAACTGCGGAGAGGGGAGTGCTTGTGGGTGCTCTATCAGGTTTGATTGAGGCTCAATACAATGAACTTCGCAAGAGGGGGCATCCTCCTTCCGAAGCTTTTTCCGAGACGGTTGAGCAGCTGACTGAGAGTTTGATACCCCTGATAGGCGAGAAAGGCATGGATTATCTTTTTGCGAATATTTCCAAGACTGCACAGAGGGGTGCGCTTAATTGGCGGCATAAGTTTAAGGAGGCTTGTGAACCCGTTTTTGAGGAGCTTTATGATAGGGTTAAAAGTGGTGATGAGACTGAAGTTGTACTTGAAGATATTGATCCTGCTGATGAACTTGAAGAGATTTCCAATTCCGAAATTTGGCGGGCCGGAGAGGTTATTCGCAATTTGCGCTCAAAAAATCAGTAAAATCCACTTCCTTTTTATCTATAAATCCAGTATAAAAAGGTCTGGTTCTTTTAATTCTTAATTTAAAAAAATGGCTTCAAAAGCAAAAGGTTCAAGTAATATGCTCTGGATGTTAAGCACCTTTCTACTGATCGGAATTCTTGTTGGGCTTGGTGTTTCTTCTCTGAATGGAGGTTCCG
>Ga0180007_10001638_pt1 | contig 29072 bp, 29 predicted proteins | sample MM_PC_MetaG_FD_121122 | JGI IMG/M metagenome (GOLD analysis project Ga0180007, IMG submission 121122) | Groundwater microbial communities from the Aspo Hard Rock Laboratory (HRL) deep subsurface site, Sweden - MM_PC_MetaG | ecosystem: Environmental > Aquatic > Deep subsurface > Groundwater... | reverse complement strand
CGGCGGAGGGGAACCACCCGATTCCATTCCGAACTCGGAAGTTAAGACCTCCAGCGCCGATGATACTGCCAGTCCACTGGTGGGAAAGTAGGTCGTCGCCAGGACCTTTTTTTTCTCTTCTCTCCTATGAGCACAACACTCGCCATCCTCATTTTTCTTCTGCTTATCATCGCTTTCTTCACTCATATTTTCTCTTTTCCTGCAAACTGGTTCATCATTCTGATCTTGGGCGCTTGGTCCTGGATAACTCCTGAATTTCCCCTTACTCTGACGACTTTTCTGGTTTTTGTAGCTGTTGCATTTCTGGGCGAATGTATCGAGTTCGCATTGCAAGCATTGGGTGCCAGCAAATATGGCGCGTCTTCGTCCGGAAACTGGGGCGCTTTTGCTGGTGCCATATTAGGCGCGATCCTTGGTGCACCTTTTTTCCTTGGACTTGGAGCTCTTTTCGGCGCGATTGGCGGGGCCTATTTGGGGTGTCTGGGAGTTGAGGTGATGAATCATCGCCCGTTCACAGAAGCTAAAAAAGCGGCTCTGGGCGCCATGATTGGCAAAGTTCTCGGCCTAGCCATCAAGATTGGGATAGGTGTCGCGTTTCTTATTCACGCATTTGAACTGCTCTTTCTGACGTGACGATTTGCGGAGTTTGTCTTTTTAGCCCTTTCTCATTTGGATTTTCATAGCCCTGATTAGGGATTGACTTGTTAAGTATTCCTTGAATATCCTTCATCAATTTCCCGTTCACGGGCTTTGGCCGCGTTTTTGGCCAGTTCGTCACAGCGCTCATTTTCCGGGTGCCCGTCGTGGGCTTTCACCCAATGAAATATCACCTTGTGTTTTTGCAACAAAGACAGCAGTTGTTCCCAGAGATCCCTGTTTTTGACAGGTTTTTTTGCCGAGGTCAGCCAACCGTTCTTAATCCATGACTGGATCCATTTTTTGGATATGGCGTCGCACACATAGCGCGAGTCTGAATGGACATGCACAGTGCATGGGCGCTTCAGATGCTCCAGCGCGTGCAGAACGCCCCGAATTTCCATGCGGTTGTTCGTGGTTTCGACATAACCCCGGCTAAGCTCCTTTTTTGAATCAGCCCAGATGAGAACAGCGCCCCAGCCACCGGGCCCCGGATTGCCCAGGCTTGATCCGTCTGTATAGATTGTAACTGAAGTAGAGGTCACGTTATTCTCTTTTTTATTTATAGGTTTAGATGTTGGATGCGATTATTCAGTCGTTGTCCACGATTTCTTGACCTTGCGTTAGGAGTCTTTTACGAAGGAGCATTATGAATTGGGACTGGGAAAAACTACAAGAAAAACGACAGAGGCAGTCTGGCCCCATGCCTGGGCCGGATCTTGGTGATTTAAACGAAAAAGTCAAACAGTTTAAACAGATGAATTTGCCAGGATGGCGAATCATCTTGCTTGTGGCCCTTTTGTTCTGGCTCGGTAGCGGTATTTATATCGTTGAACCGGATGAAGTTGGCGTTGTCAAACGCTTTGGTGCCTATGAACGCACCACCGAACCTGGACCGCATTATCGACTGCCCTTTCCGTTTGAATCCGTGTTGACACCACAGGTCACCAAGATTCAGCGGCTTGAAGTCGGTTTTCGTGGGAGTACCGCCTTTACCGTAGGGACTGGCACCCAGGTTCGGCAGGTCCCGGAAGAATCCCTGATGCTTACTGGTGATGAGAATATCGTCGACGTCCAGTTTATCGTTCAGTTTCTGATCGATAACGCGCAGGACTATCTCTTCAATGTTGCCAATCAGGATAAAACCGTCAAAGACGCGGCCGAAGCGGCCATGCGTGAAGTCATCGGCTACAACAAGATCGACGCCGCTCTTACGGATGACAAGCTGACTATCCAGAATGATACGCGTGAACTGTTGCAAAGAATTCTGAACAGCTACAAGAGTGGCATTAGAGTTGTGGCCGTTCAGTTGCAGGATGTTCATCCGCCACAGCAGGTCGTCGACGCTTTCAAGGATGTCGCCAGCGCAAAAGAGGACAAAAGCCGCTTTATTAATGAGGCGGAAGCCTATGAGAATGATCTGGTCCCACGTACACGTGGTGAGGCCGCTGCTATCCTGAACCAGGCTCAGGCCTATAAGGAAACAAAAATCCTGCAGTCCAAAGGCGATAGTGATCGTTTTCTGTTTGTTCTGGAAGAATACCGAAAGGCAAAGGATATTACTAAGAAACGCATTTATCTTGAAACAATGGAAGAGATCCTTTCCAGGCCGGAAGTGGAGAAAATTATTATTTCAAATGATTCCATGCAGCGTGTTTTCCCCTATTTGCCTTTGCAGCGCTCCGGAAAGGCAGCCGTAACTGGACAGGCTAAAGACGGAGGAGTTAACTGATGAGAACAATTCAATTTGCGATAGCGGGAATAGGCATAACTGTTTTCATTTTGCTGCAATGTGTTTTTGTGGTTGATCAGACTGAACACGCCATCGTTCTGCAGTTGGGTAAACCTGTCGGCAATGCCGATTATGGGCCGGGCCTGCATTTCAAGCTTCCTTTTGTGCAGAATGTGATTTTTTTTGATTCCAGGGTTCTTGAATACGATGCGCCTGCAGCAGAAATTCTGACGCAAGACAAGAAAAACATGGTTGTTGACAACTTTTCTAGGTGGCGGATTGTCAATCCCCTTTTGTTTTATCAGAAGGTGCGAAATGTTCAGGGTGGCCTGTCCCGCATTGATGATATCGTTTACTCACAGTTGAGAGAGTCCTTGGGCCGGTATACGCTTACTGAAATCGTGGCAGTTGAACGATCGACAATCATGGACGAAGTGACAACCAAGTCCAACGTGCTTTTGGGTGAGTACGGGATTCACATCATAGATGTTCGCATCAAGCGTACAGATTTGCCCCAGGAGAACCAGTTGGCGATCTACGGCCGAATGAAGGCTGAACGTGAGCGTCAAGCCAAGCAGTATCGCTCGGAAGGGCGTGAAGAGGCCACCAAGATCACGACCCTGGCGGACCGGCAGCGGGCTGTTATTCTGGCCGATGCCCGTCGCGCGGCCGAGGCTGCTCGGGGCGAGGGCGAAGCTGCGGCTACGGCCATCTACGCACAGGCTTTATCCCAGGATCCTGACTTTTATGAATTTGTACGTACAATGGACGCATACAAGAAAACCATGAAGGATCAGACCCAGTTTGTGCTGACACCGCAAAGCGAGTTCTTCAAGTATCTCCAATAAGACGAAATAGCAGCATAAAAAAAGGCGGCCCACGGGTCGCCTTTTTTTTATGCTGCTTATATTACAGGGATTTTGCGTCTTCTTCCACCTGCTCGATCATCTTGCGCCGTTCATCCAGTATGCGTTGCGTCAGTTCGGGATTGTGCAGGGCCAGAATCTGGGCCGCAAGCCAAGCAGCGTTGCGTGCGCCGACTTTGTCCAGGGCCAGCGTTCCGACCGGAAAGCCGGGGGGCATTTGAACCGTGGCCAGCAGTGCATCCCAGCCGCCCAGCGCGGACGCGGAAATCGGAATACCCAGGACCGGTCGCACGGTTTTGGCCGCAACAGCGCCAGCCAGATGAGCGGCAAGGCCAGCGGCGCAGATAAAGACCTGAACGCCGGCTTCCTCTAGTTCTTTGACCAAGCGGGAGGTACGCTCCGGGGTTCGATGAGCAGAGGTGATGGTGAAGGTGCAGGAAATTCCCAATTTTTCCAAAACATCCGCGCAAGGGCGCACTGTGCCCTCGTCGGACTTGCTCCCCATGAAGATTGCTACCTGTGACATCAGGGCCTCCTTAATCCTTTGTTAGCGATATCTTTACGATAATAGTTGTTGTCAAAGTGGATTCTGGCAACAGCCTGATAAGCCCGCTCTCGCGCTTGCTGCAGGTCAGTTCCCAGGGCAGTGACGCCCAGGACCCGTCCGCCGCTGCTGACGGGAGTTCCGTTGTGCAACTGCGTACCGGCCTGGAAGACTTTAACGGATTCAATCTGTTCCGCTGCTTCAATGCCGGAAATGGGCATACCCTTGGGATAATTTTGCGGGTAGCCGAGAGCCGCCATCACGACACAGCAACTGGTCTGCTGGTGGAATTCGACCTGCTCGGGTGAAAGGGTACCTTTCACGCAAGCGAGCATGATCTCGACCAGGTCCGATTTGAGCCTGGCCATGAGCGGCTGGCATTCCGGATCACCAAAGCGGACATTGTATTCCAGAACCATAGGGCCTTTGTCGGTCATCATAAGGCCGGCATAAAGCACCCCCTTGAAGGGTTGGCCGATGGCCGCCAGATGCCTGGTAATGGGCCGGATGGCCAGATCTGCCATGGCCTCGTAATTCTCCTGTGGCAGGATGGGGGCAGGGCTGTAGGCGCCCATGCCGCCGGTATTGAGGCCAGTGTCGTTGTCGCCGATGCGTTTATGGTCTTGCAGTGACGGCATGGGAACGATGGTGGTCCCGTCACAAAAAGCCATGAAGGAGGCCTCTTCACCGATCAAGGCCTCTTCAACCACAACGGTTTGCCCTGCTTCTCCGAACACCTTCGCAATCATCATGTCCTGCAGGGCCTCTTCGGCTTCGCGCATGCTCTGGGCGATGACTACGCCTTTCCCGGCAGCCAGACCGTCCGCTTTGATGACCATGGGCAAAGAGTGTCCGCGCACATAATCCAGCGCCCGGTCATAACTGTCGAAGACCCGGAAGTGGGCTGTCGGCACTCCGGTTTCCCGCATCATGTTTTTGGCGAAGGCCTTGGAGCCTTCGAGCTGGGCGTCGAAAGTGCACGGGCCGAAGCAGGGGACATGCACCGCGGCCAATGCCTCCTGGAGTCCAAGGACAAGAGGCAGCTCGGGTCCGGCGACAACAAGACCGATGTTGTTATCGCGGGCAAAAGCGACGATGCCTTCTATGTCATTGTCTTGCAGTGAAACGTTGGTGCCGAGAAGGGCCGTTCCACCATTGCCCGGCGCTATGAACAATTTGTCCAGCAAGGGGCTTTGACTGATTTTCCATGCCAGTGCGTGTTCCCGTCCACCGGCTCCAACTATAAGAATATTCAAATAATCCTCCTGTGGTCCAATTCTGCCAATTCTGATGGAAACGAGCACTCTAAGAGCGACGTTTGAACAATTTTTCCAGATCGCTGACACCCCAGCGTAGCGCAACGGGGCGTCCATGTGGGCAATAATTCTTTTCCGGTAAATGTTGCCAGGAATCGACAAGCGCCAGCGCCTCGTTTGGAGTGAGGGTGTCGCCCGCTTTGATGGCGGCCTTGCAGGCCATGACCGCCCAGAGATCTTCCATTGAGGTGGCCTTCTCGGTCAGGATGTCCTGCAGAAATTCTTTGGCTTTGGATGGCGTCAAGAGCGCTGGAATGGAGTGCAACTTCAGGAGGCCGGGGGCCAGTTCAAGAGAAAAACCCAGTTCATCGAGCTTTGTCCAGATTTCTTGTGCCAAGGTCGCCTGTGCGGCATGAAGAGGAATTTCAAGGGGGAGAAGTAGCGGGCGCCTGTCTCCCCGCGAGCCCTGGGCGCGCAGCATGTTGAACAGGACGCGTTCATGCGCGGCGTGCTGATCGATAATCGTGATCTCGTCTTTTGCGGCCAGAATCAGGTATGTTTGAGCAAACTGGCCAAGATATTGAACCGCAGCTGAAGTATGAACCTTTAATGCGTGCGTCTCGGCTGAAGAGTTCGGGAGCGGATTCGCAATCGAGGCTGGCTGGCCGGCTTCAAGCAATTGACTGTCAGCAGATTCGAAGAGCTGTTGCGCAGCAGCAGAGGAAGCGAATTTTTGCGGCCAATCCTGATCATAAAGGAAGGTGTCCTGGTCTGGCTCGATCTTGACCCGCCCGGGAACGGAAAAACGAGGCTGCATGACAGGCAATGACGTATGCACCTGACCGACGCAAAGCGGCTGGGCATGATCAGATGTACGGGTCTGGTGGGCATTACGCTCCAAAGTCTGAAGGACTGCCCTGCGTACGATTCGGAAAATGGAGCCGTCGTCCTGGAAGCGGACTTCGGTTTTGGCCGGGTGTACGTTGACATCAACTTCGTCCGGGGGAATTTCCAGAAAAATGACCGCTTGAGGATATTCCTTGCCAAGAATTCTTCCCCGGTACGCTTCCCGGATGGCGCTCAGAATTGTCTTGTCCTGGACCGGACGGGCGTTGACATAGACAAGGATGCGGTCCGGACGGCCCTGGGCCATGGCGGGATCGCCGACAAGACCGTGAATGGATAACGCACCCTCCGTGTAGTCGACGGCTTGCAAGGATCCGACGACCTCCTCGGGCCAGATGACTGACAGACGCTGCGTGAGATCCTGTCCTGCCAGAAATCGGTGCACACTGCGTTCCGCGTTTAAGAGTTCAAAATCAACATGCGGGTTGGCAAGCGCAATACGGGCGACAAGTTCGGCGCATTTGCGGGTCTCCGTACCTGGTTTTTTTAAAAATTTGAGACGTGCCGGGACGTTGGAAAACAGATCGTTGATTTCAACATCCGTCCCTTTGGGCATGGCTGTTTTGTCCTGCCGCAGAATTCGCCCATGCAGCACCTCCAAAATCCCGCCGTCGCCATCCTGGCGGGCGGAAGCGATACGGAAACGGGAAACCGAAGCTATGCTCGGCAAGGCTTCGCCACGGAATCCGAAACTTTCGATATGCTGCAGGTCCTGGAGATTTTGAAGCTTGCTTGTGGCGTGTCGCGTAACGGCAAGTTCAAGTTGATCTTCAAAAATACCGGAACCGTTGTCGCTGACCCTGATGCACGATTGCCCTCCGTCGCAGATTTGAATCCGGATTCGGGTCGCGCCTGCATCCAGGGCGTTCTCGACAAGCTCTTTCAAAACGCTGGACGGTCGTTCGACGACCTCTCCCGCAGCAATCTGGTTCTGCAATTCGGGAGGCAGAAGGCGGATTTGTTTCTCTGGGATCATGTCTTAACGGCCCAAGGAGCCTAGCTGCGCGAGGATGACGCGAAATTCAAAGCGGGAGTCATCGTCGGTTTGGCTCCATGATGTTTCGGCGGAGAAACACTGGTGATCGTAGCGCAACGTCAGCCTTTTCTCCAGGTCGGTGCTGGCTTCCCAATCGACACGGTACAAAAAGGCGGCGCTCCATTGGTTATTGATGGCAACCCCGCCACCAAAGGACGCGATGCGTTGGCGTTCTTGCTCCTGCCTTAAGTATTCGTCGATTTCCTCCAGAAAATCCAGGCTGAACGTGGCGTATAAAAGATCCTCGTAGTAGGCGGAGAGCGAGTGCTCGTGCTCCATGATCTGGCCTTCGTATGGGGAGAACCACGTCTTGTTGCTCAGGTAAAGCCATGGACTGAGCCTGGTGGTCAGATCCGTCAGCACATCGGAAAAGGGGCGGTTGGGGTATTCGTCGGTGTCGTCGTTGCGTCTTTCTTCGCGGAGGCTGTAGGATTGCTCGAAACGCAATCTCGCCATTTCAAAGAAATCCATTTGCAGACCAGGTTGACTTTGCTCTTGCAGACCGGGCTGCCATTTTCCGGTCTTCATGGTAAAAATATTCGTAATAGAGTATGTAAGCTCGTTTTTTGCGTCAATTCGATCTGCTTCGTCAAAATAGGGGTATTTTCCTTGATCAGAGTAGGGAATATAATTGTATTCAAGACGGGGCTGGAGAGCGTGTTTCAATTTCAGCCATGTGGAAGAATTTGCAACTTTATCGATGCTATTCTCGTCGTTTAAGGTAAATATTTTTGAAAATTCTGTGTAAGCTGTCGTAGAAAAATCAGGAAGAAATCTTGTTTGTGTACTCTCGTCTGTGTCTACATCGCTATCATCGCCTTCGAATCGTTGTATGAAATAGCTTGTGCTGCGCACACCTGCCTTTGGAATGACGGAGCCATATTCAAAGTGCAGCGGCAATCCAACTATCGGATGGATGTCAAATCGAGAGCCTGTGGTTCCGTATTCTCTCAAAAATGAGGCCAGCTGAGAACTTCCTTCGGCGGTCAGGGGAGTGCCGAGAATTTGTGTCTGGTAAAGATGCAGATTGAGTTCCGGGAGCCTCTGGAGCGTAGGGTCGTCAGCCTTGCTTTTGTTTGTCAGGTTGTTGTTACTGCCGTATTCTAGATTTTGCGTGTACTCCAGAAGCCCCTGGAATCCCAGGTCTCCCCAGTTGCGACTCAGGAGCGCCCGGTTAATTCGCAGATTGCTGTCGCTGTCCTCGATGTCGCGTCCAAAATACTGTAAAAAATCGCGGCGGCTTTTGTTAAAGCCGGAATACCCGCGTGAAAATTCCCGCAGATAATCCTGATCCGAAACCATATCCAGGTCGAATTTGAGATTCCAGTCCGGTTCCCCAAGGTAGCCGTCAAATTTGCCGCGTGCCCACCAGCGATTGCGGTTTTCGCGCGACATGCCCACGTTGTCGCTGTAGAGCGATTCACCCTCGGTCTGCTGATCGTAGAGATAGTCGAGTTTCCAGATGCCCTTGCTGTGGATGTCGGGGACCATGCGGTATTCGGCACCGAGCATGAGACCTTTGCTTGACATGAGATGCGAGTAGAGCGTGACGTCCTGCTCTTCATCGATGACTTGATAATAAGGCTGATCGTAGGTGATGCCGAGACGGTCGCTGGTGCCGATCTCGGGCAGGAGAAAACCGCTTTGCCTTTTGGTCTGGACGGGGATCACCGCGTAAGGAGCAGCAAAGACGGGTTGATCGAGAATTTGAAATCGCGGCGTCCAGAGGTGTGCATACCCGTCGACCGTAATGTCGCCCCGTGAAGTCTTGATCGACCAGGCCGGACGGTCTCCGTCGCAGACTGTGATGGTGGCTTCACGAAATTCGTACGTATCCTGACCGGTCTTTTTGAGAACGGCGCCCTCGAAATACATGTGCGGATCTTGCATGAAGATCTGGCCGTTTTTGAGCCACCCGGTATTCGTGTTGAGATCGAACTCCGCTTCTTGGGCTTTCAGGAAATCTCCTTGAAATTTTGCTTCGACATTGCCCTTGAGGAAAACCCATTTTGTTGACTGGTAATACCGGGCATAATCGGCGCGGATGTAATCGGTTCCTCTGTCCAGCACTACGTTTCCGAATGCTTCAAGATACTGGTTGTCGTGACTCGCGGCTGTCTTGTCGGCGAGCAGGCGCCATGACTGGGGTTCGTCTTCCTGCGCTGTGGCTGTGTCAAAAGCGGACATGGCCAGCACAGAGATGACGCAAAGCAGAGAAATGAAAAAGATTCGCAGCTTCATGGGTTCGCCGTTGGATGGTCGAGAGTTGGTGTGGATGTGGCGGCACTGGTAGCATAAGCGACGCTGGATGCCTAGTCCGAAGTGTGCGTGCGGGCCGGCAGGAAGTTGACGAATCACATGATTTGATGATTGAGACTCAGGCGCAAAGAGAGGTCGATTAACGTCCTGGATTCATGGCCAAGTTCGAGTCGTGTCCTTGTTTCATTTTTCACAAACAGCTTGACCTTGGGATTGAGGTGATTTAAGAACCCCGCAAATTTGTCCTGCTTTTCCAAAGCGTTGCGCGGTCAACCCGCAAATCGTATAACATCACGCATTTTAAGGTATTTATGGAGCTACAAAAATTTTTGACCGACAACCATCATGTCATTTGTGCCCAATGGTCAGAGGCGATCATCAAGACCTACCCTGAAGAGGGTGCCAAATTTTTTTCCGGTTCGTCTAGTCAGTTTGCCAATCCCGTCGGCCATACTTTTCGAAATAATATTGAGCGGATATATAAAGTATTGCTCAGCGACGCGGACGTTGCTGAGTGTTCCACCGATCTGGACGGGATTCTACGCATCAGAGCCGTGCAAGGGTTCGTTCCGTCGGTTGCCTTAAGTTTTCTCCCTGCCCTTAAGGAGATCGTTCGTCGCCAGCTTGAAAAAGTTGGTTCGGCTGAGCAAGCTGATGCCATGTTGTACGATTGGAACACTCGCGTTGACAGGCTGACAATGCTTGGATTTGACCTTTACATGAATTGTCGGGAGCTACTTTGGAAGCAAAAGGCAAATCAGTTATATAGTAGAACTCATAAATTGCTAGAACGGGCTAATTTATTGAAAGACGAGGAGGTAGCGGGGTAGTGTCCGTTAAATATATTTTTTGTGTTAACCCTTTAGCGAGGTAAAAGGTACATGAAAGCTCTTTACTCCCTTTTCCTGGTCTTTGCCCTCGCGGCATTAGCCCTAGTGGGCGCCGGGGCGTTGGGTATGGAAAAAGCCTTTGGGCTGTACATACCCTTCCTGGCAGTCGCGGTTTTTGTGGTGGGATTCTGTATGAGAGTTGTGGATTGGGGAAAATCGGCTGTGCCGTTCTGTATCCCCACAACATGCGGCCAGCAGGAATCCCTGCCCTGGATCAAGCAGAGTACCATCGAAAATCCTTCCACCACGGGCGGCGTCGTGATGAGGATGCTTTTGGAAGTGTTGCTGTTCAGGTCGCTTTTTCGCAATACCAAGGTTGATCTGCACGAAGGTACAAAGGTTACCTACGGTTCAAGCAAATGGTTGTGGCTTGGCGCTCTGGCATTTCACTATTCGTTTTTGACTATCGTTCTGCGGCATATGCGCTTTTTCACAGAGCCGGTGCCGGGCATTATCGCCGGTATTGAAGCCATGGACAGCATGCTGCAGATCGGCGCTCCGACGCTCTATCTTACCGATATCGTGTTTGTCGCAGCTGTAACCTATCTTTTCGTGCGACGCGTAGTGGTTCCCCAGATTCGTTACATTTCATTGGTGCAGGATTATTTTCCGCTGTTCCTGATTCTCGGAATCGCTTTTTCCGGAATTTTTATGCGGTATTTTGCCAAGGTTGACATCATCTCGGTCAAACAGCTGGCCATGGGCCTGGTGACATTTTCCTGGGTCGTGCCGGAAGGGATCGGAGTGATGTTTTACATCCACATGTTCCTTGTTTCCGTGCTTCTGGCCTATTTTCCGCTCAGCAAACTCATGCACATGGGCGGCGTGTTCCTTTCGCCCACACGTAACATGAACTGTGCTTCCAGAAAGTTCAGGCACATTAACCCCTGGAAGTTTGAGAATGTTCATTATCACACATATGAAGAATACGAGGATGAATTCCGTGAGAAGATGGTCGATAAGGATCTTCCCGTGGACAAGCCTCTAGCAGAAGGAGCCGAGTAATGTCTGATCTGCCACGCCCTGAAGCACTTTTTGCGAATATCGATTACACGCCGCCCAAGGCGGATTGGATGGATGTGCCGGTGGATATCAAGCCCGGCCGCTACTGCTATGCCGCCAACCCAGACAGCGTGAACTACTTGGGCCTCCCCAATGCCCACAAGTGGAACCCGTTGGACGATGACTGGGGTCTTCCCGCAAACTGGCAGGAGATTATCTTCAACGGATTGCGCGAACGCCTCCAGAAGTACCGCTCCTTCAAGATCTTCATGGACATCTGCGTGCGTTGCGGCGCCTGCGCCGATAAATGTCATTTTTTCATCGGATCCGGCGATCCCAAAAACATGCCGGTGCTGCGCGCCGAATTGCTGCGTTCGGTCTACCGCGGCGAATTCACGACGTTCGGCAAGATCATGGGCCGCTTCGTGGGCGGCCGAAAGCTGACCTTGGAAGTGTTGAAGGAATGGTGGTACTATTTCTTTCAGTGCTCGGAGTGTCGGCGCTGTTCGGTCTTCTGTCCCTACGGCATCGATACCGCCGAGGTGACAATCATCGGTCGCGAGCTGCTGAATCTGCTGGGCCTCAACATCGACTGGATCGCGACCCCGGTGGCCAACTGCTACCGCACGGGTAACCACCTTGGTATCCAGCCACACGCCTTGTTTGATATGATCGACTTCTTCTGCGACGATATCGAAGACATCACAGGCATCCGGCCCGAGCCTTCCTTCAACAAGAAGGGCGCAGACATCCTCTTCGTGACCCCCTCGGGTGACGTTTTCGCTGACCCGGGTACCTATACGTGCATGGGCTACCTCATGCTGTTCGAGTACCTGAAGCGCGAATACGGCCTGGACGTGACCTGGTCGACATATGCCTCCGAGGGTGGAAACTTCGGTTTCTTTACCTCACATGAGACCATGAAGCGTCTTAATTCCAAGATGTACATGGAAGCCGACCGTCTGGGCGTGAAATGGATTTTGGGCGGCGAATGTGGCCATATGTGGCGCGTTATCCATCAGTACATGGATACCCTGAACGGGCCTGATTTCCAGAATTCGCGCATGGAAGTCCCCTCCAATCCGATTACCGGAACGGTATTCAAGAATGCGGCCAGCACCAAGATGGTCCATATCGCCGAATTCACGGCCGACCTCATAAAACACGGCAAGCTCAATCTGAATAAGAAACGCAATGCCAACATCCACCTGACCTGGCACGACTCCTGTAATCCCGCCCGCGGGATGGGTCTCCTCGATGAGCCTCGTTTCGTGGCCAAGAGCGTTGTCGAAAAATTCACCGATATGCCCGAAGGCACCATCCGTGAGCAGACCTTCTGCTGCGGTGGCGGCGCTGGTCTCAACGCCGGTGAAAATGACGAGTTGCGTATGATGGGCGGTCTGCCCCGCGCCAATGCCGTTAAATATGTTCATGAAAAATACGGCGTGAACATGCTCGGTTGTGTCTGCGCCATCGATCGGGCAGTGCTGCCCAATTCCATGAAATACTGGGTGCCGGAAGTCGACGTTTGTGGCTTGCATGAACTTGTTGCCAATGCCCTGGTCTTTCCTGGTGAAAAGGAACGCGAAACCGATCTGCGTGGTGAAGACCTGCCCGGGCTGGAGGATGAATAATGTACGACAAGAATAAAATTCTGATCGGTCTTGCCGTGTTCGTGGTCTTCATGACCTATCCTTTTTGGAACAACATCGGCAGCGCCGCATATCAAAGACCTGAGTTGGAAAAGCCCAAGAACGCCAAGGACTGTGTCGAAAGCGTCGAATTTATGCGCGCCGAGCACATGGCCATGTTGAACAACTGGCGCGACGAAGTCGTCCGCGGTGGTGAGCATGAATATCATTCCACGGCCAGTCATCAGGTTTTTCAGAAGAGCCTGACCAAGACGTGCATCAAGTGTCATGAGAACAAGGCTCTGTTCTGCGATAAATGCCATGCGACCGTTGCCGTGAACCCCTACTGCTGGGATTGTCATGTTGATCCGAAGGGGGATATGAAATGAAAACTTTGCGTAGAGATTTCTTGAAGATCGCTGCGGTGGCAGCTTTGGGTTGGGGAGTCCGTCCCGCCTCCGAACTGCTGGCTGCCGGAGGAGGCGGGACGGCGAGAGAGGGATTGCTTTTCGCGTCCCGGCACACTGTTCTCTCCGGGCCCAATGCTCTTAAGGCCTCCCGGTGGGGCATGGTCATCGACACCGCCAAGTTGACTGATGAGATTGTGGTCGATGTGACAAACATTTGTCACACCACGCATAATGTTCCGAATATTCCCGGTAATCAGAATCTTAAGTGGATCTGGGAAACATCAATGGAGCATCTCTTTCTGGACAACTATCACGAATATCAGCCTGAGACCGGAGCCAAGTCGGCCCTGGCCTTGTGCAACCATTGCGACAACCCCCCCTGTGTGAGGGTCTGCCCGACCAAGGCCACATTTCAGCGTGAAGACGGCATCGTCATGATGGATTTTCACCGCTGTATCGGCTGTCGTTACTGTATGGCCGGATGTCCCTACGGTTCGAGAAGTTTCAACTTCAAGGACCCGCGTCCGTTCATTGAAAAGGTTGATCTTAATTACCCCACCCGTGCCATGGGCGTGGTTGAGAAGTGTGAATTCTGTGCCGAGCGCCTGGCTGAAGGGAAAATGCCTTCGTGCGTTGAAGTCTCCGCAGGGGCCATTACTTTCGGGGATTTGGATGACCCTGAATCCGATGTGCGCAAGTTGCTTGCTGAGCGCTTTTCCATCAGGCGCAGCCCGTACCTTGGAACCAAACCTTGTGTTTACTATCTCGTGTAAGGGGTGAGTCATGCTTGAAAAAGCCATAAATGGATCAAAAATTTATTGGGGTTGGATCGCCTTTTTGCTCCTATTGATGAGCATCGGTGCGGCGTGTTACTGGCAACAGCTCTCCCTCGGTCTGACGATTACGGGTATGAGCCGTGATGTTTCCTGGGGATTTTACATCGCGCAGTTCACCTTTCTGGTTGGCGTAGCGGCATCGGCCGTCATGCTGGTTATCCCGAAATACCTTCATAACTACCAGAAGTTCGGCAAGATTCTTATTCTTGGTGAGTTTAACGCCGTGGCCATGGTTATTTTGTGCCTGCTCTTCATCGTCGCCGACTTGGGTTCGCCGCAACGCCTGATGAACGTTCTCCTTCATCCCACACCCAACTCTGTGCTGTTTTGGGATATGGTGGTTTTGAACGGCTACCTGCTGATTAACATTCTTGTCGGTTGGGTCACCCTTGAAGCCGAGCGCAAGCAGGTTGCTCCTCCCAAGTGGATCAAATTTTTTATTTATCTGTCCATTCCGTGGGCTGTGTCCATTCATACGGTCACGGCTTTTCTGTACTGCGGCCTGCCCGGGCGCGGCTACTGGTTGACCGCAGTCCTTGCCGCCCGCTTTCTGGCTTCAGCCTTTGCCGCGGGTCCTGCGTTCTTGATCCTGGTGACATATATTGCCAAGATCTTCACAGGCTTCGATCCCGGCAAGGGTGTCTTGTCCATGCTTGGCAAGACGGTAGTCTACGCCATGTGCATTAACCTCTTTTTGCTGTTGTGCGAAGTGTTCACGGTTTTCTACAGCCAGATCCCCTCACATATGGCTCACCTTCAGTACCTGTTCGTTGGCTATCACGGATACGGAGTGCTGGTGCCCTGGATGTGGTCGGCTATGATCATGGCCGTTGTCGGCATTCTTATCCTGATCGTTCCCAAGAACAGAGAGCAGGACAACCTCCTTATCATCGGCTGTCTGCTCATTTTCATAGGTGCCTGGATCGACAAGGGCCTGGGAATGATCGGTGGCGGCTTTGTTCCAAACCCGCTGCATGAGATCACTGAATATGTGCCCACCCAGCTGGAGCTCGGCGTATCTCTGGGTATTTACGCAACGGGCTTCCTGGTTTTGACCATCCTCTACAAGGTCGCAATCGGCGTGAAGCAGGAAATTGAGTAATACGTAAATTGCGGGCGTATTTTTTACGCCCGCAAATTTTTTATTATTTGAAATTAAAGGATTATTTCCTTTGTCGTAGAGCTTGCTATTTAGGTTTACAGCCTTTTTGAAGGTGTGTAAGGGTCCCTTATTCAACCCGCATAAGCGGGAATTAAAAAGAATTTTGGAGGTTGATCATGGGTTATTCGGTTATCGTCGACAGCGACAAATGCATTGGTTGTGGCGAGTGTGTGGATGTTTGCCCCGTTGAAGTGTACGAGCTTCAGAATGGCAAGGCCGTCCCTGTGAACGAAGAGGAATGTCTTGGTTGCGAATCCTGCATCGAAGTTTGTGAGCAGAACGCCATCACCATCGAAGAAAACTAGGTCTTTTTTATGGCAGGCCCTGCCGGGGCCTGCCAATTACCTCCGGCAGTTTCAAATTTCGATCTTCGAGCTGTGCCAAGCCTGAAGCTTTGTATCCTTAGTCCCTTTTTTCCATGTAATCGCCATTTCTGCGGGATTGTACGTATCCCGGCGAGGGAATTTCTCCATGAATCTGGATTTATCTCAATTTTTCACGGAATATGAATCGCTTGTGGCTCAGGTCGATACCGTCTTTCACAAAGTTTCGGGCAATTTCACCTCCGAAGTCCGTTGCAAAGAGGGATGCAGTGACTGCTGCCACGCTCTTTTCGATGTGACTCTTATCGAGGCGATGTATCTCAATTCCAAATTTTCCGAGCTCGACGAAATCCGCAGGAATGAAATTTTGATCGAAGCCGACAAGGCCGACCGGAAGGCGTATCTTCTCAAGAAAAAAGTTTCAAAAGAAGCCAGTGAAGTCGATCATTCCGAAATTTTGCTGCGCACAGCCAAGGAGCGGCTCCGTTGTCCGTTGCTTGAATCTGCTGACAAATGCGCACTTTACGCATATCGTCCCATCACCTGCCGTATCTACGGCATTCCTTTGGATATTGGCGGCAAATCCCATACGTGCGGCTTGTCAGGTTTTGTGCGTGGTCATCCCTATCCTGCGGTCAAACTTGAGCGTATCCAGGATATGCTTCTCTCGCTCAGTAATCGGGTGCTCGATGCTGTCGAATCAAAGTACGCAGATTTCCGACTGATGCATGTGCCTGTTTCCACGGCCCTCATGACTGTGTATTCTGATGAATTTTTTGGCAGTGCCGGCTCCATGGGCGACACACCTGCGGATGCCGGGTCTGCTGAGTCCGGAGGCGAAGATGCATAAGCCCATGAACATGACCGACGAACACGAAGCGCAGAAAAAGGCTATCTATGAAAAGATGGCTCCCAGGAGGCGCAAATTTATAGATCGAATTGGATACGATCGCTGGAACCCTTTCGCCGAGCCGAAAGAGCCAATCGAATGGCGAACCGACGGAACAAAACGTACGACTCAGCAGCTTGTTCGTGAATATTTACAAAAGCATGCCCCTGAAAAGTACAGCAACGCTTACGGGCAGGGCGTCCTTGAAATGTGTCTTGGTATGGTAAACGGTGATGAACGATATATCGGGATGTTTGAGTTTTCCAGATGGTATGCGGCAGAACTTGAACAGCATAATATCGATATTAACGACTATATGCCATAGGTAGGTATTTATGAAAAATAGAGCTGATTATGGACCTAAAAGTGTTGATGCATTAAAGGCTGCTTTGCAAGATAATCCAGATTCCGCTGCACTTTTGTATAATTTGGGTGTTTCTTTGGTTGCTGATCGCAACTTGGTAGAAGCCAAAAAAGCTTTTGAAGAGGTGCTGGCGCTGGAGCCAAACATTGCAGAAGCCTATGTACAGCTTGGTGGCTTGGCGATGCACGATGGCGATCTCGATGAATGTCTCAAGATGAACAAAAAGGCTGCCGAAGTACGGCCACGTTTTGCTGTTCCGTGGGGCAATATCGGATTTGTGCACATGCAGCAGCAAAATCCAGACAAGGCTGTCAAGGCACTCAAGAAAGCTTTGAGTTTTGATCCGCAATTCATTCAGGCTCACACTACGCTTGGCAGTGCTTATCTTGCGCTCGGTGATCCTGATGGATGCATTATGCAATGTTCAAAAGCGCTCGAAATTGAACCGATGTTTGGTCCCGCATACAATAATATTGGCCTTGCCTATCTTGAGAAAGGCGAGCCCAAGAAAGCAATCATGTATTTCGACAAGGCTGCAGAGACCGGGTTTGAGGTGGAAGCTCAGGTCCTTGAGGAAATCCAGCAGTACCGTTAAGCTAGGCAGTAACAGTGTTGAGCGAAATTCAAGTTGACAAATCTTCGGCATTGTACGAAGATTCACGAGCATCAATTTTTCAGAACTTGCTGAAATTGTTAAGAGGTTGAGGGTCGCGCAGTAGTTCAATACCAGCGCGATGACTGTGCACGGTCTAATCTTTTTAAGGAGGATGTGTAATGGCTAAACATGCGACCCCGTTGCTGGATCAGCTTCAGAGCGGTCCGTGGCCGAGTTTTGTGGCGGACATCAAGGAGGAAGCCGAGAGACGTCATAAAAACGTGGATAACGTGGAATACCAAATTCCTGTTGACGTTTGTGATGATCTTCTCGGAATCCTGGAACTGTCCTATAAGGATGGCACCACTCACTGGAAGCACGGCGGCATCGTCGGCGTTTTCGGTTATGGCGGCGGCGTAATTGGTCGTTACTGTGACCAGCCCCAGATGTTCCCCGGTGTTGCTCACTTTCATACCGTCCGTGTCGCTCAGCCTGCGGGCATGTACTACACGACTGATTTTCTGAAGCAGCTCTGTGACCTGTGGGATATGCGTGGTTCTGGTTTGACCAATATGCATGGCGCCACCGGCGACATCGTGCTGCTGGGAACAACCACTCCTCAGCTGGAAGAATTCTACTTTGAGCTGACCCACAAGATGAACAACGACTTGGGCGGTTCCGGTTCCAACCTGCGCACCCCCGCATCCTGTCTTGGTGACTCTCGCTGTGAATGGGCTTGTTACGACGCTCAGGAACTGTGCTACCAGATGACCCAGGAATACCAGGATGAACTGCATCGTCCTGCATTCCCCTACAAGTTCAAATTCAAGTTTGATGGCTGCCCGAATGGTTGCGTGGCTTCCATCGCTCGTTCCGACATGTCCTTCATTGGCACATGGCGCGATGACATCCGCATCGATCAGGAAGCTGTCGCCGCCTATGTTGGCGGTGAAATCCAGCCCAATGGCGGCGCTCACGCCGGCAAGGATTGGGGCGCTTTCGACATCGAGAAGGAAGTCATCGATCTGTGCCCCACCGAATGCATGTGGATGGAAGATGGCAAGCTGATGATCAACAACCGTGAATGTACCCGTTGCATGCACTGCCTGAACGTCATGCCCCGCGCTCTGCGCATCGGTAATGATCGCGGTCTGTCCATCCTGGTTGGCGCCAAGGCCCGATTCTGGATGGCGCGCAGATGGGCTCCTTGCTCGTACCCTTCATGAAGGTCGAAGATCCTTATGATGAGATCAAGGAAATCATCGAAGGCATTTGGGAATGGTGGATGGAAGAAGGCAAGAACCGTGAGCGTCTTGGTGAACTCATCAAGCGTCAGGGTCTGGCCAAAGCCATCGCCGCCGTCGGCCTCACCCCTGTGCCCCAGCATGTAATGGAGCCCCGTCACAATCCGTACATCTTCTGGAAGGAAGAGGACGTTGAAGGCGGCTGGGATCGCGACATCGCGGATTACCGTAAACACCATCAGAGATAAGAAGGGGGTTGAAAATGGCTTTTGTTTCTTCCGGATACAATCCCGAAAAACCAATGGAAAACAGGATTTCGGACATTGGCCCCCGCCATGCTTCCGACTTCTTTCCTCCGGTTATTGCCAAGAATAAAGGGCAGTGGCTGTGGCATGAAATCTGTGAGCCCGGCATCCTGATGCACAAGGCTGAGAGCGGCGATGAAGTGTACACCGTTCGTTGCGGCGGCGCTCGCCTCATGTCCGTGGGCCACATTCGCGAAATCTGCGCCATCGCAGACAAGTTCGCTGGCGGACACCTGCGTTTCACCACTCGTAACAATATTGAGTTCATGGTTACCACCCTTGATGAAGCCAAGAAACTCAAAGAATACCTGAACGCCCAGAAGTTCGACGGCGGCAGCCACAGGTTCCCCGTTGGCGGAACCGGCGCCGGCATCACTAACATCGTTCACACCCAGGGTTGGGTTCACTGCCACACCCCGGCCACTGACGCCTCCGGTACGGTCAAGGTCGTTCTGGACGAACTCTTCGAAGAGTTCGGTCAGATGCGCATGCCCGCTCAGGTCCGCATCTCCATGGCTTGCTGTCTGAACATGTGCGGCGCCGTACACTGCTCCGACATCGCCATCCTTGGTTACCACCGCAAGCCTCCCGTTATCGACCACGAGTGGTTGGACAACCTGTGCGAAATCCCGTTGGCCGTTGCTGCTTGCCCCGTAGGCGCAATCCGTCCGACCAAGAAGGAAATCGTCACGGAAAAGGGCGAGACCAAGACTGTGAACACCGTTGCCATCAAGAACGAGCGCTGCATGTTCTGCGGTAACTGCTACACCATGTGTCCGTCCCTGCCCCTGTCCGACCAGACTGGTGACGGCCTGGTCATCATGGCTGGCGGCAAGGTTTCCAACCGCATCAGCAATCCCAAGTTCTCCAAGGTCGTCGTGGCATTCATTCCAAATGAACCGCCCCGTTGGCCCAGACTGGCCAAGGTCATCCGTCAGATCGTCGAAGCTTACGCTGCAGATGCCCGTAAGTACGAGCGCGTTGGTGACTGGGCAGAACGCATTGGTTGGGAGCGTTTCTTCGAGAAGTGCGAACTTGATTTCTCCGAGCACATGATCGATGATTTCCGTGATCCTGCTTACTACACGTGGCGCCAGACCACGAACTTCAAGTTCTAAGCTGACCGTTAAGCAATGAAAACCTATAGGGCCGACGCAAGTCGGCCCTAAACCATAAGAGAGGCGAGTATGGCAGATCCTAAAGAGATCGTGTTGGAATTTATCCAGTCCAAGGCCAAACAGAAGTCCAAGTTCTACTTCAATGACTTGGCCGCTCTTTTCCCTGATCTGAAAATGCGCGAGGCCAAGAAAATCATCAACCAGCTTGTGTCTGAAGGCGTGCTTGAATACTGGTCCAGTGGCAGCACCACCATGTACGGTGTGCCCGGAGCCGGAAAGCAGGCGGCCACCGAAGGCGAAGATTAAGATTTTCTGATGCCAGCCTCTGCACTGACGTGTCCTCGGATTCTTGTTGCTGGCCTTGGTGGCGGTTCCGGCAAGACGATCGTCAGTCTCGGACTAGCACGCGCTTTTACTGAGCAAGGTCTGACTGTTCAGGCCTTCAAGAAGGGTCCAGATTATATTGATGCCAAATGGCTTGGCTTGGCCAGCCGGAGCATCACAAGCAATCTGGATCCTTTTTTATTGTCTTCCGAGGTGCTGCTAAATCTTTTCTGGTCAAGGACGCAGGCCTGTGATTTGGCTCTGATTGAAGGCAATCGAGGACTTTACGACGGGAAAGATGTGCTCGGGACCTGTTCATCTGCCGAGCTTGCAAAATCACTTCAGATTCCTGTCATTATCGTGGCCGACTGCACCAAGGTCACGCGGACCATGGCCGCCATTATCCTTGGCTTGACCACATTCGACCCTGAAGTTGATATCCGGGGTGTAATCCTCAATCGTACCGCCGGTGGCAGACATCAGAAGATTCTGCGCCAATCCATCGAAAAATATACGGACGTGCAGGTTCTTGGCGTTTTGCCAAAGCTGCCGGAGAATCCCATTCCTGAACGGCATATGGGGCTTATTTCCGATGCGGAGTTCAGCCACGACCCCTTTTCAGAACTCGCTGTTTTTTTGCGCACGCATGCAGACCTCGATGCCTGCCTGAACATCGCACGCCAGGCACCCTCCGTTAATCTGGATTTGGCTCCGTTGTATCCACTCTCTAAAAAATCCGTCCCGGTGCGCATCGGTGTCGCTCGCGATGCCGCATTGTGGTTTTATTATCAGGAAAATTTCGAGGCGTTGCAGCATGCTGGCGCCGAATTGATTGAATTCAGTCTTCTGGCTGATCATGAGCTGCCTGAGGTTGATGCCGTATACATGGGCGGTGGGTTTCCCGAGACATTGGCCGAGGGCCTGACCAAAAATACAGCCATGCGCCAATCGGTCAAGGAACGTGTCCTTGGCGGTATGCCGCTGTACGCTGAGTGCGGCGGGCTCATGTATTTGAGCCGGGAACTTCACTACGAAGGCGTCACGTATCCCATGGCTGATGTTTTCCCGCTGGAGACCAAGGTTTTCAAAAAACCGCAGGGCCATGGCTACATGAGCGCGCTTGTCGCTTCCCCAAACCCGTTCTATCCTTTGCAAAGTCGTCTGACCGGACATGAATTTCACTATTCCCGCTGTGTTGATACCAGCGGCATCGAGTCCTTTGTCTTCCACGTTGAGCTTGGCCAGGGCATGGCCAAGGGGCATGACGGAGTCTTGTACCGCAACTGTCTGGCAGGCTATACACATATGCATGCTCTGGGGAATTCGCTCTGGGCCCGGAATTTCGTCTCCGCCGCCCGGATTTACCAGGAGTGCCGCCACGCCGGACGGCCCTGTCCTGATATCAGATTGAAAGAGTCTACTTGACGTTTATGGTAATAGTTATTAATAATTCATTTCAAGAGAAACGGAGGTGAATTATGGGACAGTTACGAGCTTTCAAGGATCTGATAATCGATTGGGAAATGACTCCTGAAGATGCGGTTGCCATTTACCTGGAATGGGGCAACAATGGGTATCGGGGCGGATACCAGTATGCAGTTAAGGGAAAGGAAGACCATTCTCATTACTTTGTGGTCAATACCTGGAATGAAAAGCCGATAGTGACTCTTTTATATCGCAATTCGGACGGGGCTGATGAACTGGCCGTGCTGCCACTACCGGAAAATCTGGCCGATACGTTCATGAAGGGCGTGTATAATCACAAGGGCATCTACCCTGTGAATGCTGACGTGAAACAGTGGCTTGAGAAAGAACTCTACAATTAGTCACTGAAATTATTTCGCAAATATCCTCGAAAAGCCGGCACGACCGGCTTTTCGCTTTTTCTGGGCATTGACTGTTGTGGGCATGGCGCTAACCTATCATGATGGCGCGTTTGGGAATTGGAGCAGCGTGTGCCGGTAAAACACGTGAGGGCTTGTTTTTTTAGCATCTGGAGAGAAAATGACTTTGAGTGAATGCCAGCGGTGCGGGACATGTTGTATAAAGGGCGGGCCGGTTCTGCATGAGGCGGATCTGGGATTGCTTGAGCACATTCCCATGAGTGACGTTGTCTGTCTGCGCCGTGGCGAGATGGCCTTTGATCCACGAACGCAGTCCCTGCAGCCTCTGCCTTTGGAATTGATGAAGATTCGCGGGAAAGACAGGGGTTGGGAATGTGTTTACTTCTTGTCACAAGCAAAATCCTGTTCAATATATGGCCATCGTCCTCAGGAATGCCGGTCACTTTTTTGTGCCAACACCGCATCGGTTCTTGAGGCCATGGCTGCTCCGACTTTGTCTCGGGCAGACATAGTTCCCCAGGAATCAGGACTTTGGGACTGTATCACCGATCATGAAAACAGTTTTCCGGTCGGGCAGGCCCTGCGCCTGGCCAAGGGAGAAACTGATTTCGCGGGAGCGATCTGTGCAGAACTGGACGATCTGATCCGGCGTGAAATTCACTTCCGACAGGTTCTTGGAGACAAGGTCCAGGCTGCGGATGAGGATTTGTGGGCCTATTTGGGCCGCCCCTTATGGCTCGTACTGTTACCGCTGAGTCCGATTTTTTCGCGTTACGAGCAAATCTGAAATTTGTGTCAAATTGTTGACTTGTCGAAGACGAGTATTATCTTTTCGCGTACATCACGAGCATAAGGAGTGGTACTGCTTTGGAATATAAAGATTATTACAATTTGCTCGGAGTGGCGAAGGGCGCGAGTCAGGAGGAGGTCAGCAAGGCTTTCAAAAAGCTTGCTCGCAAATATCACCCTGACTTGAATCCGAACGACCCTGCGGCCGAAGGAAAATTCAAGGAAATCAACGAAGCCTATGAGGTTTTGAAAGATCCGGAGAAGCGCAAGCTGTATGATTCCCTCGGCCCCAACTGGAAGGAAGGGCAGAATTTTCAGCCGCCTCCGGGATACGAGAATTTTCAGTTCCGATCCGGCGGCTTTGGCGGAGAGGGTTTCAGTGATTTCTTTGAAACGATTTTCGGCCAGGCCGGTGGATTTGGTCAGTCCGGAGGATTTGGTCAGTCCGGAGGCTTCGGCGGCAGCCGCTTTGGCGGCGATCCTTTTGGGCGGCCCTCGCGCAGCAGGGGCCGCGACGCAGAAGTTCGCCTGACCCTGACCATGGAGGAGGCCTATCGCGGCGGACTCAAGACCATCACCCTGCAGGAGCAGGTGCGCGGTGCCGACGGCATGCCGCGCATGCAATCGAAGACGCTGGAGGTCAACATCCCGGCCGGCGTGAAGGACGGAGCCAAGATCCGTCTCTCGGGGCAGGGATCTCCGGGCTCGGGTGGCGGTCCGGCAGGTGATCTGCTTTTGCAGGTGGCCGTTGCCGAGCATCCGTTGTTTCGTCTTGAAGGCGTGAACGTGGTCTACGATCTGCGGCTGGCCCCCTGGGAGGCCGTGCTGGGCTGCTCGGTGCGCATCCCGACCCTGGACGGCCCCGTGGACATGAACATTCCGGCCGGTCTGAGCAGCGGACAGAAATTGCGCCTAGCCGGCAAGGGCCTCGGCAAGGGCGAGAGTCAGGGAGATCAGTTCGTGCGCATCGCCATCCGTTCGCCCAAGACCTTGACGGACCGGGAACGCGAACTCTGGGACGAGTTGTCCGCAAGCGCTACATTTCAGGCCAGGTAGGAGCAGAACATGACACGTGTGCAGATTTATGAATCTGGCCTTCCGGTGACTTCCGAACGCATCGGCACCAGGGAGTTTCTGGAACTGACAGGTCTGACTGAGGACATTCTTTTGGAACTTGTCCGTATGGAATGGATCATTCCATCCACAACCGCCCAGCAGGAATTTTTGTTTGTGCGTATGGATGTGCTCCGTGGACGAAAGTACAGACGGCTGTGCGCCGACTTTGAATTGAGCCCGGTGGCAGGCGTCATTATTGTCGATCTGCTGGAACGCATCGATCATTTGGAAGAGCGACTGCGTAATCTGTCGACTCGGATTTGACGGCGCAGACAAAGGGAGGATTCTTATGGATCTCAGTAAATTCACGAAAAAATCACAGGAAGCTGTGGCCGAAGCTCAAACCGTGGCCATTCGACTGGGACACCAGCAGGTTGATACGGATCATCTGTTCCGCGCCCTGGTGGGGCAGGAAAACGGCCTCGTCCCTCGTCTTTTGGAACGGGCCGGTTGTGATGTCCGCGCCCTGACTTCGGCCTTGGACAATGAGCTCGGCAAGATGCCGCGCGTGAGCGGACCCGGCGCTCAGCCCGGACAAATATACGTTACCCAACGCATGAACGAGGTCATGATCTCTGCCCAGGATCTGGCCAAGAAGATGCAGGACGAATACGTTAGCGTGGAGCACGTGCTGCTGGCCATTCTGGACAAGCCTGGCACAGGGCCCAGCGCCGTCGTGCTGCGCCAGTTCGGGCTGACCAAGGACAAGATCCTCTCCGTGCTGGCCGAGGTGCGTGGCAATCAGCGGGTCACATCAGACAACCCCGAGGAAACCTACGACGCCTTGAACAAATACGGACGCGACCTGGTCGAGGACGCGCGCAAGGGCAAGCTCGATCCGGTCATCGGCCGCGACTCCGAGATCCGGCGCTGCATCCGCATCCTCTCGCGCCGCACCAAGAACAATCCGGTCATGATCGGCGAAGCGGGCGTGGGCAAGACGGCCATCGTCGAGGGCCTGGCCCAGCGCATCCTGAACAAGGACGTGCCCGAGGGTCTGAAAGACAAGACCGTCTTCGCCCTGGACATGGGCGCGCTCATCGCCGGGGCCAAGTATCGCGGCGAATTCGAGGAACGCCTGAAAGCCGTGTTAAAAGAGGTCCAGAAGTCCGAAGGACGCGTCATTCTCTTTATCGACGAGTTGCACACCATCGTCGGCGCCGGCAAGACCGAAGGTGCCATGGACGCGGGCAATCTGTTAAAACCCATGCTGGCCCGGGGCGAGCTGCACTGCATCGGCGCGACCACCCTGGACGAGTACCGAAAATATATCGAGAAGGACCCGGCCCTGGAGCGCCGCTTTCAGCCCGTGCTCGTGGAGGAGCCGAGCGTCGAGGACGCCATCTCCATCCTGCGTGGCCTGAAGGAGCGCTTCGAGGTCCATCACGGGGTGCGTATCTCCGATTCGGCTCTGGTCACAGCTGTGACGCTGTCCAGCCGATACATCTCGGACCGGCAGCTCCCCGACAAGGCCATCGACCTCATCGACGAGGCCGCGGCCATGATCCGCACGGAGATCGATTCCCTGCCTACGGAACTTGACGAGATCAACCGCAAGGCCATGCAGCTGGAGATCGAGCGTGAGGCCTTGCGGCGTGAAACCGACGCCGCCTCCCGCGAGCGGCTTGAGCGCCTGGAAAAGGAGCTGGCCGAGCTCAAGGAGACCCAGACCGGCCTTCGCGCCCAATGGGAGCAGGAAAAGAGCGGCATCGACGAAATCAGCCAGCTCAAGAAGGAGCTGGAGGCGACCAAGGAGGCCATCGCCAAGGCCGAGCGCGAATACGACCTGAACAAGGCCGCCGAGCTCAAATACAGTCGTCTGATCGAACTCGAGCGCAAGCTTGAGGCGCTCTCGGCCGGGCATGACGGCGAGCAGCGCCTCCTGCGCGAAGAGGTCGGGCCCGATGACATCGCGTCCATCATCTCCAAATGGACCGGCATCCCCGTGGTCAAGCTGGTCGAAGGGGAGCGCGAGAAGCTTCTGAAACTTGGCGATATCCTGCATGAACGGGTCATTGGCCAGGACGAGGCCGTGCAGGCCGTGGCCGACGCGGTGCTGCGCGCAAGGGCGGGCCTCAAGAACCCGCAGCGGCCCATCGGCTCCTTCATGTTCCTCGGCCCCACGGGCGTGGGCAAGACCGAGCTGTGCAAGACCCTGGCGCGCTGCCTCTTCGACACCGAGGAGAACATGGTCCGCCTCGACATGAGCGAATACATGGAAAAGCACACCGTGGCCCGCCTCATCGGCGCCCCTCCCGGCTACATCGGCTATGACGAGGGCGGTCAGCTGACCGAGGCCGTGCGGCGCAAGCCATACAGCGTGGTGCTCTTCGACGAGATCGAGAAGGCCCATCCGGATGTCTTCAACGTGCTCCTGCAGATCCTCGACGACGGCCGCCTGACCGACAGTCACGGCCGGACCGTGGACTTCAAGAACACGATCATCATCATGACCTCGAACATCGGCTCGCACCTGCTCCTTGAGGGCATCACCGAGCAGGGCGAGCTGCGCGAGGGTGTGCGCGAAGGGGTAATGGGCGTGCTACGCGGTCATTTCAGGCCCGAATTCCTGAACCGGGTGGACGAGATCGTACTCTTCAAGCCCCTCCTTATCGAACAGATCACGCGCATCATCGATCTGCTCCTGGCCAACCTGCAGGCGCGTCTGGATGAGCGCAAGATCACCCTTACGCTTACCGACCGGGCCAAGGAGTTCATCGCCCGCGAAGCCTATGATCCGGTCTACGGCGCAAGGCCGCTGCTCAGGTATCTCCAGCACCATCTGGAGACGCCCCTGGCGCGGGAGATCATCGCCGGCCGCCTGCATGACGGCCAGGAACTTGTGGTCGATGAGATGGACGGTTCCTTGGGCTTTCAGATCTGAAAATAGTCAATAAAATAAAACCGTCCGGCTCCGGCAGACAATGCCGGGGCCGGTTTTTGCGTGCCTTTTCTGCAAGCGGATAAACGATCAAACATGATACGTTCTCCTTTCTGGACCTAGGGCCTGAAACAGATTACTTTTCCATGCTTTGATCCTTGGGCGCATAGGGCAGATGCCCGCAGCAAAGCCAGATTCATTTTTTGAAGGAGCATCATCATGACAGCCACGACCTGTCTCATTCTCGATATCGGCAGCGGCACCCAAGACGTGCTGCTCTATCAAGAAGGCCTGGAGCTGGAAAACTGCCCCAAATTCATCCTGCCGTCCCCGGCCAGGAACGTGGCCGCCAGAATCCGGGAGCTGACCGCAGCCCGTCGCGACATCTATCTCTACGGACAGAACATGGGCGGCGGGTTTTGGCGGGCGGTCAAGGTCCATCAGGACGGGGGGCTCAAGGTCTTCGCCCATCCCGACGCGGCCCTGGCCTTGGGGGATGATCTGGATCAGGTGCGTGGGCACGGCATCGAGATCACCTCCATCCCGCCCCTTTCGGCCTCGCAGGTGCTCCTGACGGACTTCGATCCCGGCTTCTGGCGCGGCCTCTTGCAGCACGCGAGTCTGCCCCAGCCCGACCTCGTCCTGGCCTGCGTGCAGGACCACGGCTTCCACCCCGGCAAGAGCAACCGCATCTCGCGCTTCGCCTACTGGGAGCGCTTCATGAACGAGGACGGCGGGGACATTTCGCGCCTGCTCTACGCCGACCCGCCCGAGGAGATGACCCGCCTCGCCTGCCTGCGCCGCTCCATCGGGGTGGGCATGGTGGCCGACACGGGCTCTGCCGCCCTGCTGGGGGCACTCTTCGACCCAAGCGTGGAGCGCACGGCGGCCACGGACGGGGTGCTCGTGGTCAACGTCGGCAACAGCCACGCCATCGCCTTTCTGGTCCTCGGCAGGCGGGTCTTGGGCGTGTACGAACACCACACCGGGCACCTGGACGAAACCAGGCTCCTGGACCATCTGGCGCGCTTCCGTCATGGGGAGTTGGGCAATTCGGAGGTCTTCAACGACGGCGGCCACGGCTGCGTCACCGTGCCGGACCTGCCGGACGGCTTTAACCGCGTCGTTGTCCTCGGTCCCAGGCGGGCTTTGCTGGCCGACGCCAAGGTGGAATTTCTGGCACCGGGCGGCGATATGATGCTGGCCGGGTGCTTTGGACTGCTGAAGGGGTGGAAGGAACAGGCTGTCTGAGCGGAGATCCGTCAACGAGTTTCTTTCTGAGATTCTGGCGTTCGCCGTGGAACGATATAGAATGAATGCTCTCCGTGTAGCGAGCATTCATCCTGCTGCTCTGTTATCCCATGATGATGAAAAATGCGACGAAGTTGCCGCCTTCCTTATCATCATTGTCCCCATCAATCTTTGTTCCTTGCTTTGACTTGATATCATCCGTCAGAGTAAATATTATGTTGCAGTCAGGTTTGTAATCACAATAATCTGTTCCGTTGAGAACGCCTGCATCACTTGTCCAAATGAATTCTCTTTCATTCACCCATGAGATCTTTCCAGGGACATTTGTATATTTTGGAAAGTCAACACGAATACTTTTCCCTGGAATAACACTGTTTCGATCAATATCTGCATTGAGAATATACACGGTGATGGACATTTGTTTTGTTTCATTGTTTACGGAATAATCGATAGACTGTTTGTAAACGTTCAAAGCTGGGCGAAATATTTTGAGAAGTTCCAACTTGGCGGCCTTGGCCGTTGCAGGAAGCTTGCCCTGAAGGACTGGAGCCGTGTTGAGCGGAGTTTTCTTTACGGGCAATGCATCGGAGGCGATTACGAGTCCTGGCCAAACGAAGAGAAGAAGAAAAAACGGCCATGCTTTCATAGATCCCCCTTGTTGTGGATGTTCGGTATTTGTAATCAGGATAACCCGGCCTCGCAGAATATTCAATGGACTGGGTACGTGTGACTTCTGCGTCTAATACCATTTCCTATTGATAATGCAATAAAATAGCGCTATGGTCCTTCCAGGAGGAACGATCATGGCACGACCAAAATTTGTCTTCTCGGCCGAACTTGCGTCTCGTGCGCAAGTCGATCTT
>Ga0180007_10001636_pt1 | contig 29116 bp, 20 predicted proteins | sample MM_PC_MetaG_FD_121122 | JGI IMG/M metagenome (GOLD analysis project Ga0180007, IMG submission 121122) | Groundwater microbial communities from the Aspo Hard Rock Laboratory (HRL) deep subsurface site, Sweden - MM_PC_MetaG | ecosystem: Environmental > Aquatic > Deep subsurface > Groundwater... | reverse complement strand
GACAGATCGGTATAGTCCTTTTCTGTCAGCAATGACGTGGGGGCGTAGCGAAGCTGGTTATCGCGCCGGCCTGTCAAGCCGGAGATCGCGGGTTCAATCCCCGTCGCTCCCGAAACCCGCCTCACAGTGGCGGGTTTTTTTATGAACAATTGTGCCATTAATTTGACACAACGGGCAGTAGCGCAGGGGTAGCGCGCTTGGTTCGGGACCAAGAGGTCGGGGGTTCAATTCCCCCCTGCCCGATAAGAAAGAGGATGTCCTTTAGGGCATCCTCTTTTTTATTATTGGGGCAGGGGGGAATTGAACCGAAGTGAGCGCCGACCAACGGGAGGGAAAGCGCGCAGGACGCGCGCGACAGCGAACGAAGGCGGGTCGGAAGGAGCACACACGACGTGTGCGACTGGAGACCAATTCCCCCCTGCCCGATAAAAAGAACAGGATGTCCTTCGGGGCATCCTGTTCTTTTTTATTATTAGGGCTGGGGGGAATTGATGCGCAGGCAGCATTGCTGCCACTACCATAAATTTCCATTCAGCACACGTCTGTAAAGGCATCACCGTAGTGAACGCCGGCCAATAGGAGGAAAAGCGCGCACGTGCGGCGCGCTATAATGGATCCTGTAACCTGATACTCTTCATAAGCACCTCCTGAAAAAATTGTAAAGCCCAACAGCTTTACACTAAGCCCTAACATCCGGGCGGCATTACGCCGCCCGGTATGACAACTCCGTGTTACTTGAACAAACCACCCCATTCTTTCAGATTCAAGGTAAATCCCTGCCCTTCCTGCCATTGAAACAATGGAACTTCAATACCGTACCCATTTGTAGATGATTCAATAATTCTTCCAGTTCTTGGATCGGTTTTTGAATTAAAATCATACCAACGACCTACACTAAAAAAGTTAAATGAGCTGCCAACCCCAACGTCGAAATCTGAAGTATGGATGTTCGCGGCTCCTTTGAATTTAAAACCCGCGCTCAGGAGATTCATGAAATTCGCCCCAACGTCGCCGGCAAGCGCCAAGGGCATGTGCGGGTCCATTGTAACCACGAGTTTTGTCTTCATGGACAAATCCAGGATTACCGGACCATAATTCAAGGCTGCGCCGATACCGAAGCCGACTCCAGCTTCTTTTACCTTCATCAATCCATTCCCCAGATATTCCAAGGTTAGGCTGCCGCCTGGACCTGCATAGAATTCCAGTGAAAGTGTTTGCCCGACCGATACGAAATTATCCATCCAGCAGCGGTTATGCACGACCGAAGCGCTAGCGCCCACGGTATAGGTTTCCCAGTCTTCCACCGAAAGATTATAGACCTCACCCTTCTGAGACGTGAATTTCTTCCCGGTCACGGTGCTGTACTTTCCATCGGTTCCTGTCTGCAGCTTTTGCCCTACATTCAGCTGGGAAGCTGCTATCCATGGCCAGGATCCATCGGTAACCATGAAGGGATGCTCCGCGGTGACAAAAATCTTTTCTCCGTCGATCTCGAGTTCTACGAGATTTTCTCCGGATTTCTTGCTGGTCTGAAGCACTTTTTTGTATCCGCGTTCGCCTGTCGCGGCGTTTACGGATAGAACCATGTCGCCTTGTCTTATATTCTCTATGTTCACAAGACCTTTATCAGTACTTACCGGTGTCCCCGCCTTGAAGCAAACCGTAATTTCGGTGAACTTCTCGGTAATCCCGCCATAGCTCAGCTCATAGCCTTCGCTGTAATATGATTGCCCGTTGCAATCCACGGTATGGATTTTCATTTGTTTCGTCGAGCTTGCCGAAACAAGCGCCTCGTTTTCGCACACGAGGTTATCGCCGGGAACATAGATTATCTGACCGTTGTTTTTTTGGATTATCGAAACAGCCCCATTGAATTTATATGCCTTGCCTAAGCCGACTTGCTTATTTACCAAATTTTCGAAGTTTATCGGCTGGCCATACTGGTTGCAGGTCTCGATCAACAGCCTTGCGGTGGATTCCGAAATTCGGTTGCCCCTCAGGAATCCCCATTTAAGCCCATTGTAGTTGTAGCTGAACAGGCACCCGGCATAGCTTCCGTTGATAGTATTATATATATTCAACATATATCGGACGGTCTTGGTCGTACCGAAATCGACGATAGTCTTTCCCGTTCTCGGGCCGTAGGAAATATCGACTTTTATCCCCGTTCCCAATTCCGCGATCGCGGTCGCGGTAATGGTGTCCAAGTCTTTGCGGGTTGCCAGCTCGAAAGAGCTCGCAAGACTGGTAAGGGCTATTTGGGTAGCACCGGTGCAGACAAGTGACCAACCAGACTCAAGACCGCCTTCCTTGACAATAAAATTGCCATTGAAATAAAGCGCTCCGATACGGTCTGCGCTTAAGGCGATTTCCTTCGTATCCCCGGTTTGAAATATCCAGGCTGCGTCGAGTGCACCTTCCTTGCAATAAAAATTGTTATTTGATTTCTGCACTGCACCGATTCTATCTCCAAAAAGCGCCATTGTACCGACGTCACTCATCATTGAGACCCAGTATGCGGTCAGCCCGCCTTCTTTAACGAAGAAATTGTCTTGATGGTCTATCACGCCGAGACGCGTGTCTGTCAAGGCTATGTCGGCGGCTCCAATGTATACATGAACCCAGGCGGCTTCAAGACTGCCTTCTTTGGCCATAAAATCCCCGTTGGGATACAGCACCCCGACCCTGGTAGCGCTCAAGTCTATTTTGCTTACACCATGAGCCATCGTAACCCAAGATGCGGTTAGCGTTCCTTGTTTTGCAATAAAGTCTCCATTGGTAAGCAATACGCCTATCCTGTCGTTGACCATTTTGAAATCCTGGACAGCATTGGCCACTAAAACCCAAGAGGCAGTTAGATTACCTTCTTTAACATACAAATTCCCATTGGAAATCACACCGATTCGATTGCACGACAACCCGATTTTAGTAGAGCCATAATATTCATCAACCCATGGCGCTAACAAATCCCCTTCTTTTGCGATTGAAGTCGTGCCCGTCAAAGCACCGATCCTGCCCAAACCGATGATGTTTCTCGCAGCGGCATCATCGTCGAATTGCGCGAACTCCGGTTTTGATGATCCGACCGGGGAGGAGCAGCCTGCAAGCACTCCCAATAACAACGGAAGCACCAATACATGGAACCACCTGCGCGGGTTATTATTCATGTTCATTATTCAATCCCCCTCATAATCTTTCATAAAGCTGAGTCTGCACTAAACAGACTACTGCCCATTATAGGGTAAAACCGTGAAGCAGCCGTGAGTTAAGAAATCAGCAAGCATATGAAAGCGGCGGAATTTGGTATCATTCAGCGCTTCCATTGAGTAATTTTATTTTATGGAGTTCTTTTTGAAAGTAATTATGTAACAGAATCGCGACACAGAACACCAGCGGGATAACCCTTATCGTCGCATGCAACGAAAACATGACAATATCATAACGGGCCAAGAATGCGGTAGAAGGACACTTATTCAAGGCTTTTGTTTCTAAACCGATTTGCGTTGTTTTCAGTATTTTATTGCAAGCAGGGAAAGTGCATGGTATAGTCAAGGATATGGTCAAGTTATCTCGGACGTCACCTTGTACCGGATTTTCGGAAAAGTACTCGATATCCATGTTTGGCGAATTTCGAATCAGAAACGGCGAAAATCGCGTCGATTTGTACCGATATCCCAGGATAGCCTCGATTGTCGCGTACATCGCGCTTTCGGAGGCTCATGAAATCGAAAGAAAGAAGCTCGCCGATTTATGCTATCCGAATCATCCCGCCGCCAAGGCATTGGAAAACCTGCGATCCATCCTGCATGCGACCTCGAAAATCCTGCCCAATCTCCTTACCGTCTTACCTCATTCTTGCGCATTAAACGAAAGCGCAGAAATATGGATCGATGCTCTTGAGTTCAAGTCGGCATTAAAAGACGGTCATTTACTGGCATATACAAGCGACTCTTACGCAAGAATCTACAAAGCGCTTAATCTTTACAAAGGAGAATTGCTTCCCGGCGCTCCAGACCGGTGGACGGACCCCCCCCGCGAGGAATATAGCCTGATCCACAGGAGCACCCTCAGACGGATGTGCCAAATCGAACGCGGACTCGGGAATTTCGATAAAGCGATGGATTTAGCCAATCGCATGCTGAAATTTGATCCGGACAGGGAAGATGGGCATCAGGAAATCCTAAGAACCCTGCGCGAATCTGGCGAGAACCTGGCGATGATGAAATATTATGAAAGCTACCAGAAAAAACTGAACGACGAGATCGGCTCCGATCCTTTACCCGAGACCACGCAAATAGTTTTTGGAGAGCCGATATATTCAAAGGACATTAAAAAGGAAAAAATAATTCACACCAACGGCCTGCCCCTGATAGGCAGGCGAAGCGAAGTAAATGAAATAAAGCATATCATGCGCCTGAGTCTCTACGACCGCTACGCATCAAGAAAAGAGTCCCGGCTCATGGCCGTCGAAGGAGAGCCTGGCCTGGGAAAAACAAGGCTCATAGAGGAACTGGAAAAAGAAGCTGCCGAAAGACAGTTCGAGATCATTAAACTGCAGTGTAAAACGATACGGGACATCAGCGGGTTTTCCCTCTTCATTTCCATCATAAAAAGCGGTCGCCTGGAATCCGACCTGCACGCGATCAAAACCGAAATAGAGCCTGTTTATCTCCAGATATTGAGCGCCTGCGTCCCGGAAATCAAAGCTGCCCTTCCTTTCATAGGGACTCCACCTCCCGTAGAATCAGCTCTGCTCGAAGACAGGCTGGCTGACGCGATGCTTCAATACATCGCAGCATGGTCGCGGGTGAAACCGCTATTCATTATCATAGAGGACATCCATTGGATAGACGCCGATGACATGCGCCTGATCGAAAAAAACATAACATTTTTAAGCAACCTGGGAATTCTTTGCCTTATCACCTACAGACAATACGAATTCTCGCAGCGCGTCGCTCGTTGGCCGGCAATGCAGAGGATCATTAACGGAGAAAACGCGAAGGTAATCCGCCTAGAAGGCCTGAGGCGGGAAGAAGTCGACCATCTGATCCGGTCTTGCCTGGATTCCGACCCCCCCCCCCCGGATCTCTCTAGATACATGATGGATTTAAGCGGAGGGAACCCTCTTTTTATCTTGAAAACAGTGGAAGTCTTATTTGATGAAGGCTTGTTGTTCTGTGATGACAAAAGCAAATGGCATTTCAAACGGAACACTGAGGATTCCGCGCCGATTCCCCTGCATGTCGACCTGGACTGGATGCTGTCATTAAGGTTAAGCCAGTTGGATCCACTATACAGAACCGTCCTCGAAGCGGCTAGCATCCTAGAAATTCCCTTCCAGATGGGCGTGCTCGAGTGCATGCTCGAAAAAAACGATCTGTCCGGCGAGCTCGATAATCTGGTAGCCTGGAACTACCTGAAGTTCGACTCCAACGCTTACTCAGTTTTTCATGAACTCCTAAGGAACGTAACCTACGGACACATCGATGACCACAGAAAAAAAAGGCTTCACGCTTCCGCCTTTAGAGCTTACAGCGAGCGAGGGTTGGACATTGAGCTCAGGTGCCGTCACGCCTTGAAGGCAGAATCATGGGATGAGGCCTGCGTGCTATGTCTGGATGCCGCGAAGAATGCGCTCGCTCTTTACACGAACCAAGTTGCCATCGACCACTGCGTGGAAGCAGAAAAGGTTTTTTCATTGGTGAAAATGCCGGAATTGCAGCGAAGCGCTGCATATACCGAGATTTTCGATATCAAGCAAACCGCACTCGCCCGGCTTGAGCGCTATGAAGACTGGCTCGTCGCTTCGGAAAAATTCCAATGCTATGCACAAGAGTCTGGCGACGATCGTCTCATTTTCAAGAGCCGATACGACGCTTCGGAACAATTTTATTACGTAGCCGAGAGGGTAAAAGAGGCCGATCGCCTGTCAGCAGATCTTTTGAAGGACGCCAAGTCACGGGGGCACCTGGGCAGCGAGGCGAAGGTCTTGAGCCTGATGTCCCTTCACTGCCGGAACAAAGGAAAATTCCAGGAGGCGATGGCAATGATCGAGTCGGCCATAGAATTACTCGAAACAAGTCAGGCGGCCCCGGAACTCCTCTTGGACTGTTTTATTCAGCTCGGGATTTTGCAGCTGTACGTCGGCGATTCGCAAAATCTATCCGAGCTTGTAAAAAAAATACAGCCTCGTATAGAAACGGAAGGGAGCGTGGAAAACGCCTCATTCCTCATATACTTCAAGATCTATACGGCCCTGCATGAAATGAGAATTGATCAAGCTCTGGAGTTAGCAAATCGGTACATCGAGCTGACCAATAGGCTGGGAATAATTTACAATCAGATAACGGGCTTCTTTTACCTGGGATTCATCTACAGAGCGCTTCAGAATTTCAAACAAGCAGAAAAATTCGTCAGCAAAGCCTTTGAACTTAGTTGTGATAAGAATATTTTTTCGCTTAAATTGGCAAGCTCCATGGATCTGTCCGGAATTTACCGGCTCTCCGGGAGATTTTCGAAACTGCCTCCGCATGTGCAAAGAATCAAAGAAGGAAGCATCGAGTCAACCGATCCCAGCGAGAGGCAGCTTTGCTCGATTCTGCTCGCGGAATTATACTTAGCGATTGGGCAGGAGGATAAGGCAAACCAAATGATAGAGAGCTTGGAATCCTTGATTGACGGCACGTCAACGCTTTTTAACAGATGCGGTTTTTCAAGGATACGCGGGGAGTATCATCTGCATCGAAAAAATTATGAGGCCGCGCTGTCTTGCTTCCTTGAAGTATGCGAAATGGCGGCATCGGCCCACGTGCTCAATGACCTTTGGCTATCGTGGTCTTGCGTTGCGTTCTGCAATTATAAGTTGGGCAAGCTAGATGCCGCCCTGGACTATTCCTCTCGATCTGAGCATGCGCTTGAACTTCACAGCGGCCATGCAAACGAATCCCAGCGCATATACTTCTACAGGTACCTCGCGCTATCAGCCTCGAAAAAAAAAACAGAGGCATATATCTCGCTAGAGAAAGCCTACAATCAAATCGGAATCGCGGGGAAACTGCTCGACGATGAAGAATGGATGAATGATTTCAATACCCTCATTCCTGTAAACAGCCAAATCAACCGACATTGGGCAGAGTATTCCCTTGCGGTCGAAAAAGGAAGAACAACCATCCCGCTGGCAAAAAAGGGAACAAGCCACCGCGGCAGCTTAAAAGAATCGGATAAGCTTATGGTAACGCTCACCGCAATGCATCCCTGCGATGAAGATATGAGGGACCAAAAGAAACGCAGGCAATTCCGCCTATTGCGCGTAATCCGCGAAGCCGACGAACAAGGAGCCGTACTCTCAGCGGAGGACATAGCAAAAATCTTCGCCGTAGCGAGGATTACCGTTATCAGGGACTTTAACGAACTTCGCGAGGCTGGTCACGTATTAATGACCAGAGGCACAATTTAGGGAAGCTGTGTTCCAATTGATATATTTTTCAACTAGAAAGCGAGAATCCAACGATCAGTTTCGCTTCCAATCATAACAGAAAATTAATTGAATCTGCATCTGATTTCCTTTCTAATGAGTAATTTGACCCGTAAGCGGTTTTGGAGAGAATTTTTATTGAAACATTATATCAAATATGGTATAATAATCACATGTATAGGGTCATTTTATTAGAACCTGCAAAAAACTTCATTGATACTGTTAACCCTAAAATGCAGGTCAAAATATTACGCACCATTGATTTGCTAACAAAATTTGGACCTTTTTTAAAAGAACCTCACTCGAAAAAACTTACTGGGTACAATATCCATGCGCTTCGGGAAAATTGGCTTCAGATATTGTCAGATTATTCTATTTTTATGATAAAGGCCTACTATATGTTGTTACCTCAGGGTTTATAAAAAAGCAAAATAAAACCATTACAACCGAAATCGAAAGAGCTGTTCGCTTAAAAAGACAATATGAGGAGGAGGAATGAAAACATATGATTATTCTCAGTACAGAGCAGAACTTCTAAATAATCCCGAAGTGAAGAAGGAATATGACGCAATAGAAAGTGAGTTTCTTCTTGCGGAAGAGATTATTCAGTTCCGAAAAGATAAAAATTATACTCAGAAGCAATTAGCCGAAGCAATTGGCACTTCCCAACCAGCTATAGCCCGCCTTGAATCCGGAACGTATAATAAAATTTCTTTGGACCTCTTACGGCGTATAGCTGATGCTCTCGACGCCGTCCCTGAAATCCATCTTCGAAAAAAAGCCCATTAGCGGTGGAAATATTATGGCTGGGATTCTGCTGGAGCAAGACAAAGCTTCGTAATACCATCAATTATTAGGTATTATACGAATGTTTTAGGGACAAAAGATAGAATTTGACAGGGGGCGACAGGTAAAATATAGTTCCGATAGACGAATGGCTCCGTCTATCGGGGAGTTATAGGCAATACCGCGCCAAGACAATGGTGGATATGATATAATGACAATGCGGAAGATCTTAAAATCCCCGCGCCCCAAGAAGCCCGGCGTCCGTGCCGGGCTGAAGAGCGAAACAATTATATTTGAATTGATAGATTTGTAGTAGAATAAAGGAAGAGAGACCGAATAATGATTACTATTGATGACATTAAAAACTTCAAGTTCGAAGATGTAGATATAGATCCCTTCTGGAACAATGGGACAGAAAAAGAACAAAAAATTCATAGAATTCATGCATATCCTGCGAAATTCCCTGCATTTATTACTACAAAAGCATTGGAGTATTGGAAGCATTATTCTAATCGCCATCCGGAAAGAATAGCTGACATTTTTTGTGGTTGTGGAACCACAGCGTTTGAAGCTAAGCGGAACTCAATAAATTTTTGGGGTTGTGATATTAATCCGGTAGCTACACTAATTGCAAAGACTAAAAGTAGAAAATATCAGGCAGGAAGACTTCAGAAATATTTTAACTCCATTATCAAAGATTTCAAAGAAGGTAACATTCAAGACAATTATGGTTTAGCTCCAGATCGATTGAAATATTGGTATTTTAAGAAGCAATATAATGAATTGGCTAAACTAAAAAATGTGATTCTTTCAACCACTCCAGAAAATAGTGACTATAGGCTGTTTTTCCTTTGCGCATTTTCAAATATTCTAAAAACTACTTCTCGTTGGTTAACAAAATCAATTAAACCCCAAATTGACCCAAACAAAGAGCCTGCAACAGTTATTGATGCGTTTAGCGAACAATTTAAGATCATGTTTACTGCAAATACAGAAATTGGTGATCTAAGTGGAGCAGAATCGGACATTTTGACAGGGAGCTTTCTTGATGATACTTGGAGAATTCCGTCTATTGATATGATTATTACAAGTCCTCCCTATGTAACCTCATACGAATATGCTGATTTACATCAGCTCTCATCCCTATGGCTTGGATTTGTGGATGATTATCGAGTTCTAAGAAATGGCTCAATTGGTAGCTTACATCATGATTACAATTTTAATAAAGAATTGAAGCGACTAAATTCTACTGGATCGAAGATTGTAAATCTATTACTTGATCAGCATAAATCTAAAGCACGAGGAGTTGCTAAATATTTTTTGGACATGCAAAGTGTTGCACATAAAGCATATTCAATACTAAATAATAATGGAAAGGCTCTTTTTGTAATTGGAAATACCGAGTATAAGAATGTTAGGATTGATAATGCCAAGCATTTGTCAGAATCATTACTTGATGCTGGTTTTTCCTCAATATGTGTAACTAAACGCAAGATTAGCAACAAAATTCTTACGCCATACAGGGACGAGCGAGGCAAATTTACTTCTGATAATGCAGGGCGCAAAGTTTACAGTGAAGAATTTATAATAATCGGGATAAAAGGAATATGAATCAGATAAAGCAATTACAAATCAGACCTTATGCTCGACTATTAACAATGTTGGGCGAGCAGTTGATAAAAAACGAAAGAATCGCTCTCATTGAGCTGATTAAAAACTCATATGATGCTGATGCTGATTGGGTGAAAGTAACATTTCAAGGATTTGGGGAAAATTATCAAACAGAGCAGCATTCTAAAATCATTATAGAGGATAATGGTGATGGGATGAGTCAACATATTATAGAAAATCACTGGCTTAACCCTGCCACTCCTGATAAAAAGAAAAGAAAGAAAACAAAAGACACAACAAAAAAAGGTCGAATTATTCAAGGGGAAAAAGGAATTGGACGTTTCGCAATTTTCAAGCTTGGGCGCAAAATTGAAATCATTAGTAAAACAAAAGAAGATAGCCAAGAACATTATATATCTTATGACTTTTCGCAATATGATGATGACTTTCTCACTGAAGATGGAATAGAGAAAGAACTTTATATAGATGATCTAAAAGTAACCCTTACAAACCAAAATCCTGAACGTATAACTTCTTCAGATGTAACATTTGGATCGCGGAAAAAGAAACGCCATAATCATGGAACAATTATCGAAATCAGCGATCTTAAAGGGAGCTGGAACGAAAAAAAGGTTGAATCTGTATATCGTGATCTAACAAAACTCGAATCAATTTTTACAAGCAAAGAGCATGTTGATTTTGAGTTTATTATTTATCATAACGATGAACATAAAAATTACCAAGAAGATTACCTTGAGAAATTGAATCTCCTTTTAAATGAACGATCAGTAATAAAAATTGAAAATGGTATTTTCGATGCAGAGAAATTAGAATATCGATTTGCTATGAATGGAGTTGAGAATACAATCAGTATTTCTGACCCCTCAATAACAGGGCTCAAAGTATATAGAGATAGGTTTGGCAATGCTGGTAGCGAGCTAAACAATCGATATATTGAGTGTGGTAGTTTTAACTTTGGTTTTTATGTGTTTGATTTTAGTGCACAAGCACCTGCTAAATTTCAATTAGATAAAGAAGATAAGCTAATTATCAGAGATCACAGAATTTATCTTTATCGCGATAACATTCGAGTCTATCCATATGGCGAACCTGACGATGATTGGCTTCGGATTGATGTGTACCGAGGGACAATCAGTGCTGGTCATTTTCTTAGTAACGATCAGGTTGTTGGGTTTGTTAATATCTCTCAAAAAAACAACCCAAGATTGAAGGACAAAACAAATAGAGAAGGTTTAATTGATGAAGGTAATGCAACTGAAGATTTTATTGTTTTACTTCAATCTTTCTTGGCTTACATAAGACAAAAACCATACGCACGTTACCGAAAAGATATCGAGAATAAAAAAGATCAAGATTTGTTTATTCACAACCAGGTTGAAAAAGAACTTGAGGAATTAAAAACTGCGGTTGGTGACAATAAAAAAGCCTTAAATATTCTCGCAAAAGCTGAGAGTGATTATAAAGCAGAAAAGCGGTACTTAACTCGGCGAGCTGAAACAACTGAAGAACTTGCTGGTGTTGGTTTGTCTGTTGAGACAGCCTCGCATGATATTATGGGGATTATGGGAAAGGTCTTTACAAACCTCGATGGACTTATCCGTGATCTAATGTCTACCGATGAGATTGACAAAGAAGAATTATTGAGAGAATTACAATCTATAAGAGGTGGTTTGAGTTTTATTGAAGCCCAACTGAAGGATATCCAACTTCTATTTAAATCATCAAAGCAACGTCGAAAAACAATCAAAGTGAAAGATATCATTGAGAAAGTAGAACGAATTTATCGTAGACTTCTAAAAAAAGAAGCAATCGAGTTCTCAATCAATTCTATTGGTTCTCCGCTCGTTGCCAAAACCACTGATGCAGTTCTTCTGCAGCTACTTTTAAACTTATTCGATAATGCAGTATTTTGGTTGCAACAAACGTCGAAGAAAGAGAAGAAGATTGAGATTCTGCTTGATGGAAACAAAGGAAAGATGATTTTCTCTGATAATGGTCCTGGAGTTGCCAAAGATGATGCACCTTATATATTTGAACCGTTTTATTCTGGCAAAGGGGATGAAGGAAGAGGTTTAGGTCTGTATATTGCGAAACAATTACTTGAAAGAAACGAGTATTCAATTGAACTTGCCGAACTCAAATCAGATAACATCCTCTCAGGTGCTAATTTTATAATAAACCTCTTTACGGAGGAAAAATGATGCATATAGAAGACTTATTTAGAGGAATAGCGGTTGTTATTGATGATGAAGTTAATGATGAAAAAGCTAATATAAACGCAATAATTAGGCAAATTGAATCGGTAAATATCCCTGTTCTCAAATATACGTCATTGCCAGATGAGAATATTGTTAACCACTTTCAAAATTTATCTTTCTTGTTGTTGGATTGGAGACTTATTAAAGATAATATAACCACAGAAGATTTTGAAGGAGGTGTTAAAGTACCAGCTGGGCTTCTAGAATATGATTCGACAGAAAACATTGCCTTCCTTGAAAACTTGAATAAAAATTCCTTTTGTCCGGTATTCCTTTTCACAAATGAAACCGATTTGACATCTATTGAAGATAAGCTTATTGAGAAAAAACTTTTTTCAAGAGACCGTCCTAACAACATATTCGTTCGTGCAAAAAACAGCTTTTTACTACCAGAGACAATAGGACAGGTAAAGTTTTCTGCCCTAATTGAAAATCTAGAAAAAGGTGATAAGGATCTTTTAAATAAAGCTTATAACCTTAATCACGATGGCAGCACTTACGAATTAGATAGTTCAATAGACACCAGTATTGTTTTATCTATTTTAAATAAAACTGATTATGTTCATCTTTTTGAAGAGATTGGCTTATGGCTTAAGGGGGCTCCATCTATTTACATCCTGAAAGAGTGGGAAAAAGAATATCAGAATTGTAAAACAAAGCTATTTTCAGAATTTCACGCACTTACTCCTTTTTGGCCAACAATTATGTGGAAGAATTTTGGTGATGATGGCGCAAATAAATCACTTGAAATGGGAGAGCTTATTTCAAGGAATCTCCATTCTCGAATGACTCCTTTTGAATTTGATGATGGGATTCTCAATAAAGAAGTTGCTACTCCAAAGGAAGAACTTAGATGTGTTTTAGAAGGAGAAAGGTATCTGAAAATAAACTGCCTGCATGAAAATGAAATAGGAACAGGTGATTTGTTTAGAGAAGAATTCAAGGATAATGGTCAGACGAAAATCCGGTATTACCTTAATATTAGAGCTCAATGTGATTTATTAAGGGCTGGTGATATTACCAAGGTTGATTTGTATTGTCTTAAAGGAAGATTAATTGATGAGACAACTATTAATCAAGAAGGAGGTCTATCTTTAACAGAAGGTCAATTTTTAGAAAAAATCAATAATTCTATAGTGCCCTTTTTAGATGGCAATCAAATCATCGAGTTTTTATTTCGAGATTTAAAAATAATGAAATGGAATGATCTAAAAGATAAACGAGTTGGACGTTTGTTGCCCCCGTATATCAATAGAATTCAACAGCGTTATTCACTATATATGCATAGGCAAGGATTGCCAAGAATTCCAGAAAGAGCAATTTTTGAATGATGATTATTAACCGCCTCCGCACGTCCTGTGCTCCGGCGGTGGGGCGCGGGGATTTTAAGAAACTGGAACCAAGAGGGCGCAGTACAGCCTATAACAGCGGCTATATGGTTCCGCTTCGCTCCACCCAAATTTTTGCTTCACTGCGTTCCGCAAAAACTTCATATAGCCGCGGAACGTTAGGAGTAATAAGCCAAAAATAGAGGACTAAAAATGAACATAGAATTTCCGAGCAAAGAAGAAATCAAAAAATACTTAGATAGATGGAATACCTTAGAAAACTATGTTTTACAAGAGAGTAGTCTCAGAAAGCTATTCAATGAAACATATCCCCAAAACATTGACATGGATGATGTTTTAATAAAGGTTTGTTCTCTGAATGATTTTTATAGCACCAATATCTTTTCTCCCTTCACAGTGGCAAAGCATATTGTAGAATTAAATATTGATGAACGTCTGCAAAACGAGGATTTAAAACTAGTAAATGAAATTGCTACAGTACGAGTAAACGGAAATAAAGACATTAATTTTTATTCGTTTGCAACAAAATATTGTAGCCACCATAAACCAATGATTTACCCAATATTCGACAGTTATGTAGAAAAGCTTTTGATGTATTTCAAAAAAAAAGATAAATTCGCACAATTTTATAAACAGGATTTGAAGGATTATCCGAGCTATAAAAAAATACTATTGAAATTTAGAGAATTTTATAAACTTAATGATTTTAATTTAAAACAGCTTGACATGTATTTATGGCAAGCAGGGAAATATTATTTCCCGAGGAAGTACTGAATGTTGCTCGTATTTAAAGGAATACACATCCATATGACCTATTATATCGCTGGGTCATTAAACTGAAAAGGAAGCACCTGAATGAATGATATTATCATTGCCGGCAACGGTATTGTCGGCAGCAACCTGTACAATTTCTTCAATAAAAGCCCCCGTTTGTTCGATCCAATCAAAAACTTATTGCTCGATAATACTACCTGTGATATAGCCTTCATTTGTGTTCCGACAGATAATGTCGATGATGTATGCGATCTTTCCAGTGTGAAAAATTGTCTGACAGTTATTCAAGCCAACATTTATGTGATTAAATCGACCGTCCCGCCGGGCACAACAGAAGCCCTTGCCGCTGAAACCGGGAAGGCCATACTCTTCAGCCCCGAGTATTACGGCAACACACCTAACAACAAGGACTTGAATCAGGGCTTTGTCATTCTCGGCGGAGTCAGGCCGTATACCGATAGAGTCGCCCAGCTGTATATGCATCATACACCGTCAAATTACAAAATTGAAATCACTGATGCAACCACTGCTGAACTGGTCAAATACATGGAGAACTCTTTCATTGCAACAAAAGTCAGTTTCATGAATGAATTTTACCGCATCTCACGGCTGTTCGATCTCGATTTTCAAAAGGTGCGGTCTCTGTTCCTTATGGATGAACGCTTTTCCCCTTTCTTCAGTTATGTTTTTGAAGACCAACCGTATTATGACAGCCATTGTTTGAACAAGGATCTCCCGGCATTAATCAGCCACCTGAATAATCTGAAAAATCATAATCCAAAACTCCTCGAGAGCATTGTAGAAATAAACCGTCGCTGGAAAGAAGAATATCAACAGGAACAAAACATATGATTTCAAATGAACAAAAAGCCTATGTGTACCTGACGTCACTGTTCTGCAGTGCCCTGGTTATTGCGTCAGTACTGGCTTCCAAGATTATCAGCATCGGCAAATTCAGCGCACCGGCAGGGATAATCGCATACTCTCTGACCTATTTATCCACCGATATTATCGGCGAGATCTATGGTCCTGATGCCGCAAAGAGCACCATCAGAGCCGGTTTCATCTCGCTTGTATTCACAACGGTTCTTGTGCAGCTTTCACTCATACTACCCGGTGCAACATTCTGGGAGAATGATGAAGCGTACCGGTCGGTTTTCAGTAATTCGTGGCGTATTGTTCTGGCTTCCCTGACAGCATATATTGTTTCCCAGTCAACCGATCATTTTATTTTCCACCGGTTGCGGGAACGCACCAGAGGACGGCATCTGTGGCTACGCAATAATATCTCTACCATCAGTGCACAGATTGTTGACTCACTGATTTTCATCCTTATCGGCTTCGGATACTCACCTATCTACTTTCAACTTGTTTTCGGCCAGATTATGCTCAAATCCCTTATAGCCATTCTCGACACTCCGCTGGTGTATGCCGGGAAAGCCTTGCTGACAAAACGTTCAACCCTGGTTACACAGAATGGCTGATATCGCTACAAGCATATTCACAGTTATTCCAACCGCGTTCAAGCGGACTGAGCTTATCATCCAGAGATCCCTCGCTTCAGCCTGCAGACAAACAAGACCGATGGAAGGAATCCTAATTGTAGATGATAATGAGGATCCGTCAGAATACCTGCGTATCCAGCAACAGGTGGAAAAATTCAAACAAGTATCCAATATGAAGCCACTACCCCCTATCTACATCATACGCAATCAGCGGACGAAGGGAAACTCCGGTACAGGGGCATGGAATACTGCATTTGACTATCTATCGGACCTCTGCAAAGATCGGTTGTTTTATATGGCGCTTCTTGATGATGATGATGAATGGGATGATGCGTATATTGAGCATGTTTCGCGCCACATTGGCGATAGGGTGAAGGCTGTGTTTCCGAATATGGTTAGGATCCATGAGACATTCAGACATGAATATCAATTACGGCTTAAAGATTTGACCATCTGCAATTTTCTCAGGGGGAATCCGGGTGTCCAGGGGTCGAATATAGTTGTCAGATCTGATCTATATGCTAAAATCGGTGGTTTTGATGAGAATCTGCGAAGTACAACCGACAGGGACTTTATGATCAGAGTGCTTGAATGTACAAGTCTTGATGAGATTGAAGTTATTGAGGGGATTCTTGCATTCCACTACGCTCTGGATCCCTGCTCGGTCACTAATAATGCGGAGATTAAAACTGCCGGTCTGGATCAGTTCTATAAAAAGCATCTGACAAAATATAGCCTTGAAGATCTTCACTATTCGCTACAACGGGCGGAAAAGTTCTTCAACTACCCGAATGCAGGGGACGTTCTGACCTGCTACGAACAGGAAATTGCATGCCTGTCAAACTAGCCATCACCATGCCCATGCACAACGGAGCTTCGTCAATCCGCAAGGCTGTCCTCTCGATTATCTCCCAGAAGGATCATGATCTTGCTCCCCATTTATTCATTGCAGACGATGCATCCACCGATGACTGGTTTGAACAAATCAAGGACCTTCTCGAGCAGCATCCGATTACGGTGCTTTCGGTATCGTACAGGGATGTGGTGAAAGTCAGAAACCATCTGTTGGATCATATATACTCCAATCACCCCGAGATCAACTATATCGCCCGGCTGGACTGTGACGATGTCCTGTCAGGAGACTTTGTTTTCAAGGAACTTGACGCAATTCTATCTCAGCACAATCCAGATGTGATACTCATGGGAAACAGTCTGACTGAGAATGAGGTTATGCTCAGCAGGGAAAACAGAGCAACAGCTGACTTGATGGATGATGCATATCTGTATTCGCGCTTACACCTGATGTCCCAGGGCGTCGCCTACGCTGAACTGCCGTCCTGCAACCTGGTGTTCAAACGAAGCATCGGCTGCCGTTACCCTGATGAAAAGAGCGGAGAGGATCATTGGCTTCTGGTTGATCTGCTCAGCCGGAAACATGAATTGACCATTCTTACGGCAGACATACTCTACGCTTCTTACAATTTATCCGGCACAACCACTGCATCAAATAAAAGCCAGGAAAGGTACATTGCATCGAGAAAGCGACTGCTCAGTCATTTTGCCAACTTGACGCTGCTCACCTGTAGACAAAAGTTCGCACTGAACACCCTGCTCGACTGGAAACCGGGTATCTATGCATATCTCGGTGAGGGACTAGAAGCGGTGGTTTTCAGAAATTCAACACATGTCTGTAAAGTGTATGTTAGTCAAAATTGTGAAAGCAGTGTCAGCATCGCTAAACTTCATCAGAAGGCCGCACAGAGTTCCGCCGCTGCCGGCATTATTTTTCCAGAAGAGTATGCCTTTGAGGAATACAATTCCCTATTCATAGAGTCATCTATTTATGAGCCAGGCACGAGTCCGGAAGATTTTTCGCCGGAGATGCTGGTTAAGCTCTATGCGGAACTATTCAGCCGCAAAATCGCAGTTGAAAATATAGCACCGAAGAACACCATCGTTACTAATGGTTCTATCCGTATATTCGACTGGAACCCCGTTGCATATTCGGACAACCGCTTTCTGAATATGGCTGCCAGGGGGTATTTCTACAGCACAGCACACCAGCTGAAGGAACACCAGCACAAAGCAGTTAGGAGTCTTATCAATAATTTTTCCAGTTCCCACCTTGATGGATTTCCGGCATTTCTCATGGATATATTCACGCAGGTACAGAAGCACAATCTGCAAAGCATATCCGGCGAAGCAGAAATATCTCCCAGGATAGTGCAATCAGTAGGACACTACAGCCAGTTACAGAACACAGTATCGCTGGCCATTAAAGCATGCATACAGGACTGCCACAGCATCTATCCATGCGTCACCCATATAGTCGACCAGCTATCCTCCCCGGACCAATTTGTTGAGAAGGTGATTATCCTGGACAGGACAACATCGAATGGTTTTCTCCGCCAGTATACCGATGATCTCAATGAAGAACTGCTGATGAACAATATCAGCAGGCTTTTACAGGATGGCTATATTGACCGGGTGATCGAGATTCCCGGAGACGAAATTGAGCGGATAAATAACGAATGGTTCGCACTTTCCGCGGGCTTCCCTAAAACAGTCCAGAACATGGCAACCGCTCCCCACCTCTACGGCTTTGAGCAGCTTATTGGGGACTATATTCTGCAGATGGACTCGGATGTTATCTTCGGCAGGACTGACAGATCGCACTCGTTTTTAACAGACATGATTCAGCAAATGAAAGATAACGACCGCATCATGTCAGTGAGTTTCAACATAAACCATGGAAGTGATCCAGGTTTTCAGTCCTATTTCGGCCTTGAAGAAGAAAATTTCGCACCGGATGTGCGTTGCTGCCTGTTGGACAGGAACCGACTTCTTGAGCACCGCCCGTACCCAAACGCGCTGAAGGATGGCAGACTAGAGCTCAGCTGGTACCGGTCAATTCAGAAATGGCAAAAGGAATCGGGCTTCCACTCCATCCGGGGCGGAGACTATCGAAGCTTCTATATACATCCGCAGAATTTCCGCAAAAAAGATGCATCCGTCTGGTTTCATTTTATGGACCGGATCGAACAGCTGCAGATTCCTCGGGACCAGGTGGATCAACCAGAGATCATAGCATCATTCCACAGTTTCTGTATTCCAAAGCGCAGCGAGCCTATCATTTTCATAACGGCGGTTACAGATAAAAGCATAGTCAGTCTGGAAGCCACAGTCAGATCGACCATGACAGGGCACACAGATCATGCTGGTATGATAATCATAAATGAGTCGCATACAAATATTCTGCACCGCCACGAACAACTATTCAGTCAGATAAAGAATCGACTAACTGTCATCCAGCTGCGAAGAGCCCAGGAACGCATCCGTTCTCTATACCAGGCCATACATTATTTCTGCAACAATTCGGCTTCAATCATATTTCATGTAGATTCCGAAGCTGTTATCGTACGGCCTGAGTATCCGCGGGAAGTGGCTAGGAAAATGACAGACGCCCGGGCGGATCTCTGTGTAATAAAAACGCTCACCGCAGAAGACATCAGAAATAATGCGGATTACAAATTCGATTTCCTGAACATCCGAAAACAACCGGAACAGCTTGAGAATTACGACTGTGCATTCACCAAGGAGTTGTTTGACAGCCTGAACCTCTACAACTTCATGAAGCCTATCGCGCATACCGCTTCTGCGCCTGACGTAGATACCCGCCTGTCATACTCCTGGCAGACGGGAACAGCGCCGGCTATATATCAGGTCCCACTTATTGAGATCAGCCGAAATCCGGTTTTTCATGACTCCATGCCGGTTGTTAGACAGAAACCATCAGGGCAATTAAGTCCAATGGAACGTGAACTGCTGCAACACAGGGAGACGCTTCAGCAAAAACAGATTCATAACAGACGCTACCGCTTCACCCCGGCCACAAACAAGATTGAAATTGATATCACCTATGCATGCAATCTCAAATGCATAGGGTGCAACCGATCCTGCCAACAGGCACCGGACACCCATACCCGCATGAGTAAGAAGCAGATCGACGCCTTCATTGCAGATTCCATCGCCAATAAAAAGCACTGGACGCTCATTAATATTCTCGGAGGAGAACCCACCCTGCACCCTGAGTTTGTAGTCATTATCAAAACACTACTTGAGGACTACATAGAGGCATTTTCACCGGGGACCAGGCTCCAAGTCACCAGTAACGGTTTCGGCAAAGCTCCGGAAATACTCAAAAAGCTACCTTCGCATCCCCAGCTCAGTGTGAATTCTAATTCATTCAAGACCACATCCCAGGTTGAATACTTCACACAATTCAATAATGCTCCGGTAGATGATCCAGCCTTTAATGATGCCGATTTTTCCAGCGCGTGTTGGGTAGTCCAGTACTGCGGAGTCGGACTGAATCCATATGGATACTACTGTTGTGCTGCTGCTGCCGGAATAGATAGACTGCTACAGATGGATATGGCAGTCAAAAATATAGCCGGCCTAAACGAAGGACGGCTGAGAGAACAGGCGGATACATTCTGCCGCTACTGTGGAAATTTTTTTGAGTATGCGGTGAACATGGGGGATTTCGTCCCTCGCGCCGAAAAAGCTGCTTTCACCAAGGCAATAATATCTCCCACCTGGAAACAGATATACTCTGAGTACGACCCGTCCAGACAATCCATGAAGCACTGCTATAACCATTACAACCGGGAATCATGATGCCTGTAGTATTTGTCAATGGCAGAACACTAGTGATTAACATTAGCTCTATCATAAAAATCTATTAATCCAGCATGCAGCGGGATGGGTATCCCTTGGAGTGCAAAATTGAGTTTTTGCTCTTTGCTCCAGCGCCCCTTCTTCTTTTCACTCATGCTGCTCTCTTTGCTGATCAGTTGCCATAATAACATGCTGTCCAGGTTATGGGGTCCATTATATGGATGCCCTAACGCCATCACAACGCAGTCCTATAGAAAAGCTTTCCCTCAATTTAAGACCTGCCGTCTACTGAAAATTAAATATGCACCAAAAAGAAAAAAGACTACACTTATTAATGAACAGGCTATTATACATACCGGCAAGGAGATGTACATATCAAATAGCTTGTATGCCTTAAACATCGAAAAGACGTTGAAGACATTTATAGCTTTTATGGGGAAAATAGAAAAAAACTTATTCAAAATCTCACTCGCACTCGACGCAGGTAGGAACGTTGGTAATGTAAACAAAGCAAGACTCACTACAATAACGCTGAATGAGGAACGAGAAAAAGATGAAATAAGCGACACTAAAGCACATAAACCTAACATGACTGAGTAGCCGATGAGAAGAGCAAATACATATACTTGTAACAGATTCAGGTTATATATTGAAAATAAGCTCAATACTTGAAAACTTGTTTTGTATCCGTCAATTCCATAAGACAGGAACATACTCAGGCTCAAAACTCCAGCCATGATAATGAATACGAGTGAAGTATATGCCATTGCAGCAATCAATTTTGCCCATACTGCCTTGGTTCTGCCATATCGACTTGCTAGCAAAACCGACGCGCTATTGTTCTCAAATTCAGATGCGAATACAGGGGCTACGCCGACACAAACACATAAAGCAATTAGCAAAAACATAGTAAAAAATGCTCGCCTAATAATTTCACTCCATGCACCTGTATACCCGAACCAGAATGGGATTTTCACCTTAGCATTCTGCTCAAGAAAGTATGCAATTTCATTAAGATCCATTCCTTTAGAACTTGTTTTCATATTTAAAAGTTGATGTATGCGCTGATCTCGTTTATCATAAAAAGATTTAACATCAGCAGGACTCAACCTGTCTACGATATAGTAGTTATACTCACCGACCTCAGAAAAAACCCTCCTAATCAAGTTCATAACTTCATAATGCTTCTGTAAATATGCCCCATATGCAAAAGAACTTATTACTTTGTTACCGTTGTCATCAATTATCATATTACTAGTATCAGCGTGTACCGATCTATTATATTCGTATACGTCTAGCAAACGTTGAATAGTTAACTTTCCTTCAATATCAGCGCCTTGTTTTCTAGCTAACTCAATAGCTTTAGGTCCAGTTATTTCTAACCCATTTGGATCAATTCTAGAATAATCGACTCCTAAAAAAATGGCTAGCGTGATCAAGCATAAAAGTGAGCCAAGCAGGCATCCCATAGTCACAGGTCTGCTCATGATCTTTCTAAGTTCATGTAAAAACAAGTTAGTCACGGGATTCCTCCTTATGCTGGATGGTAGAAATATGCTCATCAAAAATATATAAATATAGTTCTTCAAGCGTCGGATTGATAATTGGCTTGCTGTAACGAGGAGCTAAATCAGAAATTATACGCATCTTAGTTTCATTTTCTAAACGATTAACATTACTAACACAATACAAATCCTTATATTTATCAGCTTCACTGGATGGCACAATAACCTCCCAAACTTTATCCTTAATTTTCGAAACAAGATTCTCTGCACTTCCATCCATTATAATCGTACCTTTTTTCATAATAAGAATATTGTTTGCTATAAACTCCACATCACTTACTATATGAGTAGATAATATAACTATTCTATCTTTACCCAATTCAGAAATAAGATTTCTAAAAACCACACGCTCTTTAGGATCTAAGCCACTGCTCGGCTCATCCAGTATTAGCACTTTGGGTTCAGCTAGGATTGCTTGAGCAATTCCAACCCGTTGCTTCATCCCACCTGAAAATGTTCTAATTTTCTTTTTTATCAGCTTTTCCAACCCCACAAGCTCTATGACCTCTAATATTCGTTTTTTACTTTTTAATCTACCAAGGCCTTTTATTGACGCCATGAAATCCATATAAGTGCCTAGTGAATCCTCACGAAAAAAGCCAAAGTCCTGAGGCAAATATCCAACTTGCTCACTATATTTGCATCCAAGATTTTTTATATCACTTCCATTAAAAAAAATGCTTCCGGAACTTGGATTTAGAAGTCCACATAACATTCGCATAACCGTTGTCTTTCCAGCGCCGTTCGCACCGAGAAGCCCATAAACACCTGGTTCAAAAACCTTGTTAAACGGTTTAACTGCAACATTAGCGCCATACTGTTTTTTTATATTATTTAGCATTAGCATTATATAGCTCCTTACACTTAATCTTGTATGACTTACTGAAAACACAATAGAAATCAAAAAATATCACATGCAATATATTAATTTTCACACATACTTATCTGCATATTGTAAAGCTTACTATATAATTTGTTATTATTAATTAAATTATCATGCTTACCAGATTCAACCAATCTTCCATCCTCAAGAACCAGCACTTCATCAACCATTTTCATATTTGCCAATCTATGCGTAACAAAAAAGCATAATTTACTTGTTTTCAACATCATCAAGCTTTGATACAAATCATATTCTGCTAACACATCAAAAGAAGATGTTGGCTCATCTAAAATAATGATTGAAGATTTTTTTATAAAGGCGCGAGCTACAGCAATTTTCTGCCATTGGCCAATTGATAATTCTACTCCACCAGCCCATTCACGCTGTAGTTGAGTTTTTTCTTTATTAGGAAGTTTTTCGATAAAATCCTGCGCTTTTGTAATACCCAGGGCATTATTAAAGTCTTCAGGATTTACTGATTCTCCATGAGTAATATTTGTCAGGAGATCAAAAGGATACTTAATAAAATCTTGAAAAATAGCTCCTACTCTAGTATAATAGCTTTTTTTACAGATTTCACGAATATCAACACCATCTATTAGTATTTCTCCAGAATCAGGATTATATAAATTTAAAATAAGTTTTATTAATGTTGTTTTTCCAGAGCCATTTAAACCCACCAGACCATATGTCATTTTTGCTTTAAATTTATAGTTAAAGTCCTTTATAACATAATTATCAGTATTCGGATACTTAAAACTAACGTTATTAAATATGATTTCCTTAAAAGAATCATTAAACGGTTTCTTCTGATCTAAATTTTCTGCAGGGATAGATATTAATTCAAAAAAATCATTAATATATAAGCAATCCTCATAAGTATTCGAAAACAAAGAAAACAAATTATTTATTGAAGTTCGAAAATAATCAACAGCTTCAATATACATTAATAAGGTACCAATAGTTATTTTTTCAGTAAATGATTTATAAACTATAAACAATTTTAAAAAAACACTTACAATAGCATCTAAAGATTCTATTCCAATATTTTGAAGTAAAAATTTCTTTCGTATTGATTTATCTTCACTAATTATATCTTTATAGATACCACATATTTTAGAATTTAGCAATTTATATATATTATTAAGTTTCATCTCTTTAATATTATCATACTTTGTAATCATTGCCTTCAAAGTATTTAGTAATCTAAATTTAGGAATTCTTTTACTATAAACTGCAAACCACTTATCGAGAATTTTATTATTAACGATGAAAACGGGTATAGATAACGCAAAACACAGCATTACTATTAAATGACTATACTTACTAATTATTATTAATATTCCCAACATAGAAACAATAGCTTTAACTATATGAAATAGATTTTCAAGCAAAGCTAAATTCCTTTTTAACGATTGCTCTTTTATTTGACTAATTTTATCATAAATATTAGAATCATCAAAATGACTATGATCAAGTTCACTTATTACACTCAGTGTCTTGATTGCAATTTGCATATCAACATGATAACTGTACTGATTATTAATAAATGAAGAAATATGATATATGACATTCGCTAATATTTTCAATAAAATATGAGCAGAAAATAAAATAATTATTTCTGTATAATCTATTACTGCTGAAGCTAATAATGCAGCTATCGTATCAACAATTTTTTTCCAAATTATAAGATTTAGGGATATTAATATTCCTGAAGAAATATTTAAAATAAACAAAATTACAAAAAATAGCTTCGATGTAGTAAATAAAAAATAAACCGCTTTTAAAGCAATTACGATTGTCTTTGGCATTCTATTAAACAGTTTCATATAATTCCTTTTTATGCCATAAAGCCATATGGTAGTTATTGCAAAACATTCTGTTTAAATAGTGCAGAACATTCGTATAATGTATTTTTTTTATTTCTTTTTTTATCTCATTAAATTGATCCATACTTAATGCAATCAGGTCATTATAGACCAGATAATTGGTAATATTATTAATCATATAATTATCATCATAAACAACACAAGTTTCGATCCAGTTAGCTATTTTTATTATAGAATCCTCAATATCACAAGGAGTTATACTCATAATTATATTGCTAATATAGTTAGAGGTATCTTTAATTAGTTTTTTATTTCTGCATGAAAATCTAATAATATAAAAATACAGCTCCATACTATATTTTTTTTTAATAAAACAAATATCATTCATTCCCAATAATAATAATTTTTCTCTTAAAATATCTTCGACCAATAACAGTATTAATTTGTCAATTTTGAAAGAAATAATTTCTTTATAATTAAAATATAATGAAAGTATTTTTTTGTTTCTTTTTAACATAAATCCTATCGAACGAATAATAATCCTAATAAAGCTGGCTTTTTTATTAACAATAGACAGCTTTTTATTATAAACACTCTTGTCTATTTCAATATCTGACAACCTCACAATAGTTATATTATCATTAATCAGCAAAAACGCTTCCCTGATATTATTCAAATTTATTGCTTTTACTCCAGCTTCTGCACCACAAGAGTGATAGTCAATTTTACCTCCTGTAACATATCTATTTTTATTAATTGCTTTTATAATGCTTTTTTTTCTATATAATAATTCATTTAATACATCACCTTTACATATTTGTAAAACTTTTTCATTCAGCTCAATATTTTTATTAAATAATTCATTAATAAATAAATAAAAAATATCTTGAACAAATTTTCGAGAATTCAATTCAAACTGCAGAAAGATATAATCAAAATCTGTGTACCCATAATAATCAATTTCATTTTCAATACCTTTCGCCATAAATTCTTTTAAAACTGACTCTAAAATATAATGTTCGAATACATGGGCTAAACCATTAAGAGAGGAAGGATCCTTATTCGCTCCTACTTTTAAGATGATCAAAACTAGTGACTTATTACATTTATTTTTTATAGTAATCCATCTTGTCCCATTTTCGTATGAATCACAATATAAGCTATCCTTGATATACAAAACAACTCCAAAGCAAATGATTATAGTGAAAATTATTTACAAACACTACTATGCAGATTTATATAGGGTCTATAAAAGACCCTATATAAATATTTAGTAACTCTGAGCTAGACTTTTATTTGCAGTCCGATTAGCAGTTGTACTATTACATGCACAACCACAAGAATTCCATGGCAACCAAGTCCAAGCCTTTCCATCATCTTTGTTACCTAATTCAACATTGCAAATACATCTGCAATTGTAGGCAACATCTTCTTTATCATCTTTTCTGAAGAGCGGATTGACAACAACCATTTTAACCCTCCTTTCATAAAAATTTATGTTGCAACATAATAAAAGGCACAAGCCTCTTTATACAAAAACTAAACAAGTTCCATTTTTTTTAAAAATTCTAGTTTTTCAGGATCAGACTCAAGTAGGTCATGATAAAAAATTAGATGCTTCTCAATAATATCTCTTACACCACTACATGTTTCATTATCACAATTAAATCCATTGTTACTCACTCTACCATCATAACAAACAGTACACATCCTTATAGCCCAGCATTTTGAGCAATCAATTATAGATTTTTTTATATAATCATCGATAAAAACATCTTTAATCACTTTTTTATCTATTCCTTTATTAATATCACCTATACTTGGAGACAAAGTCCCTATTCGTTCACAAACATAAAACAACCCCATTGTATCAACATACAATCGCCTTTGGCCAGGCACACAGCAACCATGAAGCGGATATATATCTGACGGATTATCAGATATATATCTATTATTAATTCTTAATAAAATTTGATCGAGGCCTGAGGTTGATATTGATTTGTACTGCAACCCATTATTTAAAGATTTTTTAAATTTATTTACTTGCCAATTCCATAAAGGATTTATTTGGTCAGTATTATGATATCTATATTTAGGATTAGAACTAGTCTTTTTCATAAATCCAGTATCTAGAATACTCCCCTTTGTTGGATATGTTATATCAACTTGAAGATTTTCAGGTAAAAAGTTTAAATTTGAAAAGTAACTTTCAATTTGATCTAATTTTTCGTATGTATAAGGCGGAGCAAAAACAACATTAATTGAAAGTACATTATTTGATCCCTTATATTTATCAGCAAGTAACATCAATCCACGTATTGCTGCTGAATAACTACCATCACCATTTTTATTAATTCTATTTGAATCATGAATATCCATTGGACCATCTATACTGCACAAAATATTAAAGCTACTTATGCTTGAAAAAAACGAAGCAAACTCTTCAGTCATCAATGTAAGATTAGTTGTCATTGTATAAGAAATTTTTTTACTATGTATTATTTTTTCTTTTTCGGCATATAGTACAGCCCATTTTACTAAATCAAAATTCAATAACGGCTCACCTCCATAAAATGCGATTGATAAATCCGAACCTGAATGTGATAATGCATAATCAATTGCCTGCATAGCGACCTTTTTACTCATCGAACTACTACTAAAGTTTCGGTTTATATCAATAGATTCATTATATGTGCAATAACGGCATCTTAAGTTACATTCAGCAGTAACTTCGAGGATTAACTGTTCGAGGTTATTTTCTACCACAGTATCGAAATTATCAATATGATTAGGAGTATATAAATCAATTGGTTTTTTGGCGCGAAATAGATTCTCATTATATATAGCATCAAAAAAGGTATTCAACGAATCAAAGGAGATCGAATACTTTTCCTCAAATTCAAGAAATTCAACTTTTTCGCATGTAAACATTATGCTTAAAAAATAGTGCTCATCATCATTTAATAAAACAACTTTTCCAGTTCCTGTATCATAAAAATAGTTATTTTGATTTGAAGAAAATAATTTTCCCATTCTGTGAATTTCACCGTTATTAGCGAATTCTGTGATCCTTTCAAGTTCAGCTAATTGATTCTTATTCAATGCAGTCATTTCCATTTTCATTATCCTCCGAGCTATTTAATTAATACATGGATTTATAATACTGTCAACTTATTTTGGATTATTATTATTATTCTATAATATACTTTACGATTAAAAATCAAAACTAACTAAACATTTTAGAGATTTCTATAAATGGCATTATTAATTGAAGTAAATAAATAGCCACTAATATAGAAATCATTATATATGTTAAATTATCATTTTTATATCTTATAGTATATTCGATATATCTACTAGAGTCTATGTTTCTAACACTAATGATGGACAGACAGATTATATTTGAATTTGTGCCTATCGAAAAACCAATTATTTTTTGTTTGGATAATAATGAAGAGTATATGCAACTTTCAAACGTCCAGGCAGATTTCCTGGCGGTAGAAAGGCAGATGATCGCAGAACTTTTGGGTCCAGATGAATGTGGCAAGGCTGGGCGTTATTATACTGCCAGGAATTTAAGGCTCAATGCCGACGGCCCGTTTGACCGCGCTTGCCTCGCTCTCATTGATGCCCTGGCAATGGGGACAAGCATATTTGGCGTGATGATGAGCCTCCAACGAAACCTTGGCCGGAACGACATTTAAACGCTCACTGACATCCTCGCCGATCTTGGCCATGAGCTGGCCCCGCAGGCACAGGTCTTCTCTTTTTCTTCCAGATCATGATATAGATGCTCGCGCGGTAATTCTGTAGCCAAGCTTTTACGGCCGGGCTTCTTGCGTTCATAGGTAATGCGTTCGAGCTCAGCCTTGTCTAGTTGATTGATGATGGCCTCAAGCTCATCGTTAATTGGCAGGTCGGACTGATCCTTGAATGATTCGGCAGAGCGACCGTAACGCTTGAAAAAAGCAAGCGCCAGCTGTTCTTGCAGAAAAGCAATGAGTGCATTCAGTCGTGCGTTTTCCGCCTTGAGTCATTCGTTTTCGCTGATCGCATCATCATTTGCCATGCGAATATTGTATCACATATACTCAATACTGGGAATAAAAAGATCAGCCAACCTGGCTAAAAAAACAGCGTCTGATGAGCATTCCAGAAATCTATCCCGGTCAGCAGCATGGTCAATTGGTCCCAATCCAGCTCACGTGCGGATTCGCCATCCTTGGGCCACGGAAAACGGTCTTTCTCCAGTCGCTTCTGCCACATGCAAAAACCATTGCGGTCCCAGCATAGAATCTTGAGTCGCCGCTTGTCCTTGCCTAGAAACAAATACAGGCTTCCGTCCAACGGTTCGAGCTGCAGGCTATCCTGGACGATTGCG
>Ga0180007_10001634_pt1 | contig 29130 bp, 37 predicted proteins | sample MM_PC_MetaG_FD_121122 | JGI IMG/M metagenome (GOLD analysis project Ga0180007, IMG submission 121122) | Groundwater microbial communities from the Aspo Hard Rock Laboratory (HRL) deep subsurface site, Sweden - MM_PC_MetaG | ecosystem: Environmental > Aquatic > Deep subsurface > Groundwater... | reverse complement strand
GTCGGGGGGGGCTTTGTGTCAAATGTAGCTTTTGTGTCAAAAGTCTGATTTCTGTGTCGGAAGTAGTCAAGATACAAGAAATGTATACTCGAGTATAGGCATGTTATAAATAACGTCTCAAACATACCGTCTCCGACATAGGAGGTGATTGAATGAACGTTATGTGTTCGGAGTGCCGAGATCCTGACAATCCAGTTATGGGATTTACTAAGAAAGATGAATACTTTGAATTCATTTGTGGGATCTGCTTCGATGTCCAAGAGAAAGAGAAAAGACCTACGACATCAAGGAAGCCACCAGCAGAAGAGCTTGCCAATCTCCCTAAATTTACTACTCTTATCAAATTGTAATTTTCCATTATAGTGCCAAGGAGGATCAGCATATATTATGTCAAACTTTCTATTCGGCAGCTTAGGATAAAGACTTGGTAATGGATTTTGTTTTGTTCGTTTTTTAACATCTTCATTATAGATAGAATATCCAGTTATCATATTTTTTCTATTCATTTTGGCTTTGTGTCATATATACCTAAATTTGCCTACTTTTGGCACAAGAAGGAAACTTTTGACACAGAGGTCAAGATTTGGTTTTTTCAGAGATGTATTCAATGGCCATTTCATAATCCATAGAGTTAAAACAGCGCCTCGAACTGCTACGTCCCATAGGCTCATGACCGATGCATAGAAGAGTTCCTTTTCCTTCTTTCAACTCTTTGTGATAGAGCTCATTCAATATTATGTAGATTTCAAAACCACCTTCTTTGCACGCGGTGTTAGAGCATTGTATCATAGAACGGAAATCGTTCTTACTGAGTCTTGTGTTGTATTTTTCATAACGGTGCTCGTTTGCTTTCAAAACAATATTCTTGATTCTTGGATAGGCTTTTGAAAAGGTATCGTAAGAGGGTCCTGCGAAGACTCTCTTGGACGGGTCGAATGTGGTTCCCATGAGAATGTCCTAATGTACAGGTTTAAATTGGCAAGTTCCTGTCCTTCAGTTCGCACATCTCCTGTATCAAGACACAGATGTTGTGGCACAGGATTTTCAGCAATACCTCGTTGTATTGGGCTGTTTTGGTTTTGCTCTTTACCGAGTCCCCAAACTTGGTCTTCACCATGTGGAACACGGTTTCCACATTGGAACGCTTATGGTAGTGGGCGAGGAACTTCTCCCGATTGAACACTTCCCGAAGCACTTCAAACCCCCGCTTTGCTATTTAAAATAGTCTTTTAAAACTTCGGGCTCACGTTTTGAGCAGAGCGCCATAGAGCGCAGAATCACAAAGGGGTGATAACCATGAAAGGAATACTATCGGGAGGAGCTGTAGCGCTGTTAATTCCGGCACTTGCCGTCGTTGCAATCGCAGCATCAGGCACATTGCTTGATACTGTCGGGCTCCCGGGAAACGTAATTTCAGTCGCAGGAACGTTTGATGGCACATACTACATGACGGTCCCGTACCTCGGGATCGACCAGATCGACATCTATCTTCCCCCAGCACCAGATGCCGTGCCAGGGCCGCCGGCTGATCCCGCGACCGTGATCGCAAGCAAGAATATTGTCGACGCCGCTGATGGCGTGACCCCGGTCCAAGTGAGCGCCTTGGCCTGGGACCCGCTCAGAGAAGAACTGTGGGGCGCCTACCAAGACAAGGTCTGGCTCATTGACCTTGGCGACCCGACCGTAAGCGACACGGTTGAAGCAACATTCCAGTTCAGTCCGTCCGTGCAGGCACCGGGCGAAGTCGGTCCTGGCTTGTTCAGTGATCTGCCAGGGGTTCCGATGGTTGATGGCCTGGCCTACGATGTGAGTGACGACTCCATTTGGTACAGTCCGGATATCCATGACAACGTCTACCATTTCGCGTCAGACGGGACGTATCTCGGCAAGGTGACCCCGAAGAACGCAGCAGGCGTTGCTGATGGCGACGTCAGCGGCGTGACCATCGGGTCGAACAACACACTCTACATCGGCCGAGACGGGAATTCAGAGATCCGACGCATCGACAAGACCACGGGTGCCTTCATCAGCACCTTCGCAACAACGTCTGACCGCGTCGAGGACCTGACGTGTGACCCCGTTACCTACGCACCGAAGGAAGCAATCCTCGCGAAGGACGCCTACTACCAGCTCTACGAAGCGTTCGAAGTCGAGCCAGGAACCTGTCCGCTGCCAGAGAAACCAAAGACCGAGAGCGAGCTCATTGCCGGGCAGCACATTGTCGTTGGCGTGGTGACCGTGACGAGTGACCTCGACAACGTGTACGTGACCTACACCACGACAGGTCATTGGGTCATGGACGAAGTGCACCTGCAGCTTGGTGACGAGCTCGAGGACATTCCACAAACCAAGAAGGGCAACCCGAAGGTCGGCCACTTTGAATTCAATGTTGAATTCAATACACCTGTAACAACGTACTCGGTGACCAAGCCGATCAGCGAGCTGAACCTCGACGACAACGATGTCGTGGTTGCAGCGCACGCGGTCGTGACCGACACCGTAACCGGACAAACAGAAACCGCATGGGGTGACACACAAGGACTGCAGTTCCCGGGAAAGAACTGGGCCATGTACTTTGTGCACGAGTTGTAAAGGGGGAACGCCCCCGCTTTTTCTTTTTAACCTTTGAATGGAAAACCGAATCGAGAAAAGGCTTGCTGGTGTATTGCTTCCATGCTCATTTCTCGGTATGTCATGAGTTGATTTATGTATTTTGCTATTGCGTATGCGGTCTCATGATCAATGTCCAATAGTTGGGTAAGTGTACGTGATTGTTGATAGTTAACCTCCTCAATAATAACCGATCCTTCTATTCCTCTGATGAATTCTGTCGAAGGTGGAATGCGACGGAATCCTGTTTCTTCAGCATACCTGATGTGACGTCGAGAGTGTTCTGGACGAAACCCATACGTTACAATTCCTGTATCGTCGTCGGAAAGAAGGGAAGCAGTGAATTCAAGAGGCGGGTCGAATGTCATTCCAGCAAGAAATGTTCGGTTCCCTTGTTGTTGAACTGGTTGAAACTCCATTTCCTTGTCAGGATACTGTTCAGCGAAGGTTGGCAAAGAATTTTGATAGATACCTCGCACTGCCTGAACGCAGAGATCACCATACCGCCACGTAACAACGCTGCTCTCAATCGATCTTTTTCGTGGCGATTCTGCCATGGAAAGGCCTAAGAGAAAAACATTTAAAAGAACACTACAACTGCTCCCGGATCTCTTTCCGGAGCTTGTTGTATATCTCTTCCACGGACACCGGTTCCAGATTACAGAGTTTCTCCCGCTCCTTGAAGGTCACCACCGTGTCCTGCAGCAACACGCGAAGCTGGTCCAGTTCCTTCTGCGCCTCGTAGAAAAGCGTCGGGTCTTTCTCTGCGAAGTCTGCCTTGAGTTTGTGCACGAGCTTGGTGAACAGGTCGTCAGCCCTGTTCTCAATCCCCTCAGCCTGGGCAAGAAACTCCCGGTCGTGCTTGATGAGCTTCACCAGCAACCCAGCTTTCAGTGGGCGGAAGCGGCATTGACGCGACTCGATTCGGTTCAGGAAGTGCAGGAGATCGTCTTTTAGGCTGCCAACCGCATCACCAAAGGGGTGCTTGATCTGGAGTTCGAACAAGAGGTGCTGGACATTGAACAAAATCGTTTCTCCGTGCCGGAAGAGGCTGAGCGCACGGTTGCACAGCTTGGTATCGGTCTCTGTTGCTGACACCCGGTCTGCATACAAGTAGCGAGGGACGCTCTTTTGAATTTCCTTAATAGCAGAGAACGTTTCGTTCTTTGCTTCCCGCCAAGCACTGTCGAATTGGCCAAGCTCGTCGATCTCGTCGGGCATGCATATATTTGGTCGTGCAAACGTAAAAACAGCAGAAGCATAACGCTGTTATGGAACGCCAAAACATCCGTTTTGAACGTTTATAAACCCACCTTGCATAACATAGTCACCTTCCTATAGTATTATATAGGAAAAAACGCGTACCGCAAAGCGGTTTTGCGCTTTTAACAGAAATCCAAAAGGAGTGAAGCACTATGGCAGACAAGCCCCACATGAACCTGATCAGCTCTGGACATGTCGACCACGGCAAGTCCACATTGATCGGGCGACTGCTCTTCGACTCGGGGAACGTTCCCGAGCAGGAGATGCGAAAATTAGAAGCAAAAGCAAAGGAATTGAAACGTGAGACCTTCGAGTTCGCCTTCGTGATGGATAACCTGAAGGAAGAGCGAGAGCGTGGACTCACCATCGACCTGATGTACAAGGGTTTCGATACCAAGAAATACTTTTTTACCTTGATCGATTGCCCGGGCCACAAGGACTTCATCAAGAACATGATTACCGGTGCCAGCCAGGCCGATGCAGCAATCCTTGTGTGTTCCGCAAAGGAAGGTGTCCAGGAACAGACCAAGGAGCACCTCTACTTGGAGCGTGTTCTCGGGATCAAGGACATTATCGTTGCCGTGAACAAGATGGACGCGGTCGGCTACGAGGAAGCGAAGTACAAGGCCATTAAGGACGAGGTTGGCAAGTTGCTCGCTGGTCTCGGCTACAAGATTGATACCATTCCGTTCATCCCGACATCCGCATGGAAGGGTGACAATGTTGTCAAGAAGTCCGAAAACATGGCATGGTACAAAGGTCCGACCTTGATCGAAGCACTCGATTCTTTCCCAGAGCCACAAAAGCCAGTCGACAAGCCGCTGCGCATGCCGATCCAGGACGTGTACACCATTACTGGTGTCGGTGCTGTGCCGGTTGGCCGTGTCGAGTCTGGTAAGATGAAACCTGGCGACAAGGTTGTCTTCATGCCTTCTGGAGCGCAGGCTGAGGTGAAATCCATTGAGATGCACCACAAGCAGATTCCAGAAGCAAAGGCAGGAGACAACATCGGGTTCAACGTGCGTGGTGCAGGCAAGGGCGACATCCGCAAGGGTGACGTCGTCGGCCATGCGAACAACCCACCGACCGTTGCCAAGGAATTCACTGGCCAGATCATCGTGCTCCAGCACCCGACGGTGATCACCAAGGGGTACATGCCGGTCTTCCACATCCACACCTCGCACGTTGCTGGCAAGATCATTGAGATCGTGAAAAAACTCGATCCCAAGACCGGTGAAGTCCTGCAGGAACATCCGGACATGTTGAAGAGCGGCGATGCTGCCATTATCAAAGTCCAGCCTGCAACACCAGTTGCGATCGAGAAGCAAGCAGACTACCCGCAGCTCGCCAAGTTCGCCATCCGCGACATGGGCAAGACCGTTGCGGCTGGGATCTGCATTGATCTTGTGCCGGTCGAGAAAAAAGCTGATAAAAAGTAATTTTGAGGTTCTTCCCCTCTTTCTCTTTTCTTCAGGGGTTAGCGGAAGCTTGATTTAAAGTTTAGACTGTTACCCAAGTGCATGCTTGATCCATGGATCCGAGAAGAGTGTGGGGTTGCCGCGATTGTTGGGAAAGAGAAGCATTACCCTGCAGCTCGAATGGTTCGGGAAGGCATGCGATATCTTGGCCATCGGGGTCATGACGGATATGGAGTTGTTACGTTCCTTGGTGAGGACGGAAATCCGCCACTCACCCGTGCAGTAAAACTTGGTCCTGTCGGCGATGATTTCTCAGAATCAAGTTATCGCCGCATGCGAGGATCATCAGCAGTTGGTCATAACCGCTATGCAACCTCAAATGCAAGGGGAAAGAAGTCGCTCCAACCGCTGATGGACGAACTTGGACCTGGCTATCTTTCACTTGCGCATAACGGGACAATTGAGAACGGGATTGCCCTTGCACGACGGATGCTTGAAGAAGGAGAACGATTCACAACAGGACGGGCAACACAGCACGCTCCGTATGAAACAACCGTAAGTGATTCTGAAGTTTTTCTTCGATTGATTGGAAGAAGCGATGATGTTGTTACAGGAATCCAAAAAGCCTCACAAACAGTGCGGGGTGGGTATGCAGCTGTGGTCATGGACCAACAAGGCGTTCTCTACGCGTTTCGCGATCCACGCGGCATTAAACCACTCTGCATGGGAAGGAATGAAGACGCGGTCGGTGTATTCTCAGAGAATGTTGTTTTCAATTCATCGAATCTTAGGATGGAATTCGACCAAGATCTGGAACCAGGTGTTATTTACCGCATGAGCCGAGACGGGATTGACACCTTTGATCTTCCGGACAAGGGAAAAGTCCCTTATGCAGGCTGTCTCTTTGAAAACGTGTACTTTGGTCATGAAGGGAGTACGATTGACGGTGTTTCAGTTCACGGAGTCCGGGTCGCTGGTGGCCGCATGCTCGGAAAGAAAGCAAAGGAAATGGATCTGGCCGTTGAGAAATACGTTACTGTCCCGATTCCGTTTTCAGGGATGAGTTGGGCAGAAGGATTTGCTGAAGAGACCGGACGACCATTCACGTCATTCCTCCATCGACAACGCGAGCAGCGGTCATTTATTCTTGATCGCGATGAATACAGAAAGCGGGCAGCAATAGAGAAATTCATTCTGCTGAGAGAAGCAATTTCACAACATCCTTATGCACTCGTGGTTGATGATTCCGGGGTCAGAGGCAATGTGTCACGGCAGGTTGCGCGACGTCTTCGCGACGCTGGTGTCAAGGAATTACATTACTTCTTTGGGTTTCCTCAAGTCATTGCAGCATGCCCGTGGGGTGGCATTGACATGAAAACGTCAAATGAGCAGATGGCAAATGCATTTCCGCAAGAAGAAGATCTCCGAAAATTCCTCAAGGCAGATTCAGTCACGTTCAATTTTGTTGGGGATCTTGTCGCAGCTATGAATAGTGCTCTTGTCAGAAAGCCCCCGTGGCGAAAGGAAAAGAAGATCGAACTCCATGATTTGTGCACACACTGCATCAGTCGGATGAACCCGTTTCAGCTTCAAGAACACGAATTATACCCTACAGACACGTAGATGCACATAAAAAGATTTCTGACAATACTATACAGCATGACGTTGCCAGTTGAGCGAGTGCAGCGTATGCTGCTCGGATGGTACGCCAAGAACATGCGCGTTCTCCCGTGGCGACAGACAACCGATCCGTACCATATTCTCGTCTCCGAAATGATGCTGCAGCAGACACAAGTCTCCCGTGTCATCCCGAAGTACGAAGCGTTTCTCAACACCTTTCCTACAGTTGAACGCCTTGCAGCAGCACGACCTGGCGCTGTCATTGTCGCCTGGAAAGGGCTCGGGTACAACCGGCGCGCCATCAACTTGCACAAAGCAGCGCAAGCCATCCGGGACACGTACAACGGGGAATTCCCACACAAACCAGAACAGTTGCGAACCTTGCCCGGCATCGGTGAATATACCTCTTCGGCGGTTGCCACGTTCGCGTACAATCATCCGGTCGCGGTTGTTGACACAAATGTCCGAAGAATCATCCAGCGGGTGATGGGCTGGCCAACACCAATCGAAGAACTCATTGCTCTCCAAGCACAGCAGCTGTTGCCGAAAGAAGCACGACGGTGGAACAACGCGATCATGGATTTCGGCGCCATGATCTGCACAGACAAGCCGTCCTGTTCGCTCTGCCCGATAGTAGAACATTGCCGTTACGAGAAGCTCCCGGCAGCTGAACAACAGCACTTTACATACGCGGTGAGAAAACAAGGAACTTTCAAAGGATCGGACCGCTACTTTCGCGGGCGCATCATCGACCTGCTTCGCTCCAATGGAGAACTCACCACAAACCAACTCAAGAAGATGCTCACCCGGTTTGGCACGCCGCAAAAACCCATGGCAGCGCTCCTCTCGGACTTAGAACAAGACGGTCTGGTAAAGCGAGTCGGTACAACAATCATGCTGCCGTAGCTACTCTTCCTGCAAGTGTTTCAACCGCGGGGTTTCCGCAAGTTGCTTTGCCTTCTCTGCAGCGAGCTGCGCAGCCGTACTCTCGTCGACCTTCTCGAGATCATTGATGACAAGGAGCATTTCCTGGGTTTCAGCATCCGCAGGCATCTCTTCCTTGGCAAAGGCCCGCCTCAAAGCTTCCCTGACGTGGTCGAGCTTGCCTTCCTCGATTGCCTTCTTCAGGTCCTCGTTGAAGAGGATCTTCCGGAGGTGATCGAGATCGGTGTTCAGGACCTTTTCCACAAACTTGTTCTTCTCGTCCTTCTTGTGATGCTCCTTCATGGCCTCGATGAGTAAGAGAACCTGGATTTCTTTCAAGTAGCCGTCAGCTTCCTGCATCTTGGCTGCTGACTCCAAACGGAGCGTCTTGATCTTGGAGATGTTCAGGAGCTTGACCGGTTCGGGCTGGCCCTTGCTCGCGAGCATGAGGGATTGAATCTGTTGCTGGATGTCCTTGATGTCGTCGGAAATACCTTCGATCTTCTTTTCAGCACGCATTCGCTCTTCAAGGATGTCGTCTCCCTTCAGATGGGTGAAGAGGTCCTTGCCGAAGCGTTCCTTGAGGAAGGATTTAAGATCCATAGTTTTCTGAACGATGCGGAGATTTATAAAGGGAATTTGAGCCCGGGGGGATTCGAACCCACGACCTCCTGGTCCGAAGCCAGGCGCTCTATCCAGCTGAGCTACGGGCCCTTGGCTGGTAATAGGGTGCGAGATGTTAATATATGCACTTAGACTAGTTTTGCGGGGGGTTCTGTTGTTTCTGCCACGGCAGAAGGTGGTGTTTCGTCTTCAACCGGCGGTGCCAGCGTGTTTGCAAACGTTGGCAAGTCAACTTCGTAGGCATCTGCTTCTGCCTGCCGGACAATCCGTTCGTCGCCAGCAGCGTTCAGGAGAATGACGCATTTGCAGGAGGCTGCCTGCGCTGCACGAATGTCCGCGACCGTGTGTCCGACGTAAACTGCTTCTTCGAGCGGAACACCGAGCTGCGAACATAATGCAGGAAGTGCGTCAGGAAGCGGCTTGTCGCTGGTTGCGGCAAACACATCTCCAAGTTTGGTCATGTCTTCTTGAATTGATCCAAGCGCATTCCCGGTCCAGACCGCAAGCTTGATGCCAGCTGCAGCAAGTTGCTGGAACACCGGCTGCACGTTCGGGGTGATCGAAAAAAGCGGTGCTGCCTGTTCTGACTGCAGGAACTCATTGAAGGTGGTGGCAATCTTTTGGAGCGATTCGGTGTCGTATTCCCGGATCCCCATGGACACGAGTGTGTCGAGTTGCCGTTCCATGAGTTTTGGATCAACATTCGCGAACCGCATGCCCTGTTTCGTGAGCGCGTAGAACACCTTAATGCAGGTCTCCATGGCATGGAACTTCTCGAAGCCGCGGACCGTTCGAATATCTTTTTCACTATAACGGAACGGGAGGTCAATTGCAGAAAAGCCCTTGGTCAAACCCGTATGAATCGCGGTCGTGGCACTGCGGAGAATGCCGTCTGCATGAATGATCACCAGTTTCATAGAACTCACTGCTCGAGTGTTACCCTTGGGGTATATAAGCTTACAACTGGTCTTCGAAGGTCCGGTTGATAATGAAGCGGGTGTAGTAGGCAATGTCCATGGTTTTTATTTGCTCGAGGGTGAACCAGCCGACTGCTGCTGCGTCATCCTTGGCATGGGGTTCTTCCTTGAGGGTGCCACGGAAGTAGTGGCATTTGAGTCGTTTGCCAACGCGGTTTTCTTCGACCGGATTGATGTCAAAGGGTTCTGGTTCTATCTCAGTTTCTCCGATTTCTTCCTTCGCTTCGCGGATGGCGGCGTCGCGAGGTGATTCACCTTCGTCAACATGACCGCCGGGAAGTGCCCAGGATCCCTTTTCCGGTGGAACACCGCGCTTGATGAGGAGAATCTTATCATCACGCTCAATCAGAATCGCTACTGACATCTTCTGTATCATCATCAACCCCTTGTTCAAGGGTCTTAAAAACGAGATACTTGAGCACCTCACCGTCCTGTGCTTGAAGTTGATAGCCATGATCTGATGGTGTGATATACGGTTGCAAGAATGGATCATTTCGCAGCACCAGCATGAGTTCTTCGATGTCATTGTCCGGTCCAACAAGCCGCTCAACAAGGACACGAAGATTGAGCATGTTGTCATCGCCAGCGATTTTCTGAATAGGAGACGCAACCGGCGGTTCAAGACCGAGAGAACGATAAACCGTACTCTTGAATTCTGTTGTGTCAGAGATTGCACAAAAACTATCAAGCTGAGTGAATGCGTCATAACTGTTTCCGTTGCATGCGGCAAGCTGGCTCACTGCATGGTAAACAGATGCATTTGCTGGATCAGTTTCAGCGGCTTCTTTCAGGTATGTTTCCATCTCTTGGATGTCACCAAAGGTACGGATATCCTGCCAGAGCCCCGCAACCGTTGCTGCCCGGTAGTCAGGATCAAATCGTCGTGACCCCAGGAGTTCAAAGGCGTAGTCAACGGCCATGCGCACGAGATCGGGGCGTGGATCCCCGAAATCGTCATGTTCGTTCATAGCACGGTATGAACCGGCAGCTTTAAGTGGTAAAGTAGGCTTGTTTCTTCTTTGAGATAACACTGTTATCCACAGAAACCTTTTTAAACAATAAGAATATATATTCATAACGTGATCCTGTGCCTCGACCGCAGCGCCCCCGAAACGTGTGCCGTGAACCCAATATCACCTACTTCAAACCGAGAGGGGTGATGATCCAGGAACTCGAGCAGGTCACCCTAACTGTTGACGAATTCGAAGCGATCCGCTTGAAGGATGTTGAAAGAATGGACCAGATTCCCGCCGCTGAACAGATGACCATTTCACAACCAACGTTTCAGCGGCTCCTAACGAACGCGCGGGAAAAGATCGCTGATGCACTTGTGAATGGGAAGGCGATCCGAATAGAGGGTGGGCACTATACAATAGAAAGGAGAGGTGGTTTTATGCAAAATAGAGGAAGAATGGGAGGAAATGCTGCTGCTGGCCCTTTCGGGGAATGTGTCTGCACAAAATGCAAACACAGGATTCCACATCAGAGAGGAGTGCCATGCTATCAGATGAAGTGCCCAGAATGCGGAACCCCAATGACAAGGGAATAGGAGGAATAATATGAAGATAGTCGTAAGTGCTTCAGGTCCGGATATTGAAAGCACCGTTGATGAAAAGTTTGGCAGATGTCCCTATTTTATTGTAGCAGAGATCGTGGACAAGACCATTGTAAGTCACAAGAGTATTGAAAACACATCCACAAAACAAATGACTGGCGCAGGCACCACAGCGGCACAGCTGGTTGCTGACATGAACGTCGATGCAATCATAACCGGTAATATGGGTCCAAGGGCATTTACTATCTTTCAGCAGCTGGGTATAGCGGTGTATGAAGGCAGAGGCATCATAAAAAAAGCCGTGCAAGACTTTATAGCCGGGAACCTCCGAAAAATGGAAAGTGCAAAATGTCCTAGACATATGTTTTCTTGAAGACAAAATGGGAGACCTGGATTATTGTGATAGGGATGCACACAATTGCCGTGACCGGAGGGAAAGGAGGAACAGGAAAGTCAACGATAGCGTCGTCATTAGCGGTGGTTCTGTCAGAACAGAAAAAGGTTTTGTTGGCTGACGTGGACGTCGACTGCCCAAATGACCATCTCATCCTGGATGTTGAAAGAAAAAAGCTTGTTGATGTCTTCCAATCTATCCCTCAGTGGGAATTCGATAAATGTACAAAATGTGGTACGTGTGCCTCAGTATGCAAACAAAATGCAATTGTAGCTGTGAAGGGAAAGAATCCGGCATTTGTTCCAGAACTTTGTATAGGATGCAAGGCATGTATTGTGGCATGTCCTGTTAAAGCCATACAGGAGGGCAGAAAAAAAATAGGCAAGATTTATTCAGGGGATAAGTATGGGGTTCATTTGGTTTCAGGGGAGCTTAAATTAGGAGAACTGGCGTCAGGAGAGATGGTTGTGGAGACACGGAAGGTCGCTGATGACCTTGCCAAGAAAAATGGTTTTGATATCGTTTTGGTTGACTCTGCGGCAGGAATAGGATGTCCTGTGATTGCTTCTCTCCATGGCACTGATTTTGTCGTGGCCGTGACCGAACCCACTCCATCAGCACTCCATGATCTGAAGCGTGTCTTATATCTTGCCGATCATTTCAGGATTCCACGGGGCATTGTCCTGAACAAGGCTGATATGGATACGGGATTTGCCAAGAAAATAGAACAATTCGCCAAGAACCACGGGATTCCGATCCTGGGGAGGCTCCCCTATCGGCAGGATGTTGTGAAGGCAACAATAAAGATGAAACCCATTGTCATTTATGATAAACGTTACAAGAAAACTTTTATTGACATTTCCAACACAATATTGAGGGGGCTATAGCAATGAAAAGGAATGTTCTTTTCGTTTTCATTCTTACAATCATTATCTCACTTAGTTTTTCTGTTATTGTTCAAGGAGCACCCCTTCGGGTTGATTTCTTCTTTTCACCGGGCTGTCCGCATTGCAGCATCGTCAGTGAGGTGCTTGCAACCTATAATGTGTCTCATCCAGGACTCCTCGACATCCGGCAACACAATGTCGGGAACGAGACAGAACTGTTCATCCAACTGCAACAAGCGTATGGTGTTCCTGTCGAAGCGTGGGGTGGTGTTCCGAAGGTCTTTGTTGCTGACTACTACTGCATTGGCTCGATCCAATGTGACGAGGAACTCCGGGAAACACTTGATACCCTACTTGCTGCACCGCCAGATCACGAACCACCACTCGAAGAAGAAAATGATATTGTTTCCAACAATGTCTCGATTAATCCGTACCAAATCCTCGGCCTTGCTGCCGTGGATGCGGTCAATCCATGCGCGCTTGCTGTCCTGACCCTGATTCTCGTTGCGATTCTCATCCAGAATCCAGAACACCGACACAAGGTCCTGACCGCAGGGTTCGCCTTCACGCTTGCCATTTTCATCACCTACTTTGCCTACGGGGTGATCATCGTCCATCTCTTCCAGGCAGCGCTTGAGGCCGTTGCTGGCGTGGGTGGGACCCTTTCCGCGATGCTCGGTCTGTTCGCGATCGTCTTAGGCCTGCTCAACCTCAAGGATGTCGCCAGGTACAAACCAGGCGGGCTTGGTACAGAAATGCCCATGCGCATGCGGCCGGGTGTGAAAAAACTCCTTGCCAAGGCAACTGGCGCGCCGGGAGCGTTTCTCATCGGGATCTTCGTGACGCTCTTTTTGCTGCCCTGCACCATCGGTCCGTACATCATTACTGGCGGGATCCTTGCCGGGCTTTCCTTTGTCGAAATCCTGCCATGGTTGCTCCTCTATAACATCATTTTTGTGCTTCCCATGCTTGCCATTGTCCTGATTGTCTATGCTGGCTTCACGACTGTTGAGAATGTAAGCGGCTGGAAAGAGCAGAACATCCGTTACCTGCATCTGGTTGCAGGACTGCTCATGCTGGCGATTGGTGCTGTGTTGGTGCTTGGCTGGGTGTAGGTTCCGGGAAGAGGGCAACAACGTAGACGTACTCGAGATTCTCTGTCCCGTTGTTTACCACGTTGTGCTTCTGGCCTTCCTTGATGTAGTGAGTTTGTCCTTTGGGTACTGTTGTAACCGTTCCTTCGACATGAACGGTTGCGGTTCCTTTCAAGATAACGAGAACTTCTTCCCGCTGGTCAGTCACGTGCTCGCCGACAGTCTCGCCTGGGGCTAAGGTTACGCGACCTGCCTTGAGGAGCTTTGTTGTCGGTGGTTTGAAGAGGGATTTGGAGTTCATGATGATTGAAGCCCCGGGTGGGGATTGAACCCACGACCTCTGCCTTACCAAGGCAACGCTCTACCAACTGAGCTACCGAGGCGTACCTGAGACTTATTCCAAATCGCATATAAATAGCGACTGTCAGAAGAAAGATCCACGGGGTCGTAGTCCAACGGTAAGACGGCCGGCTCCAGTGTGGTTCCACTGGAACACGGATGCCCTCGGGCGATGACGGAGCTACCGGTCGACCTGGGTTCGACTCCCAGCGACCCCATAGCGCTTAAATTATTTTGGAGCATGTGAGACGTATGGGGGATATGATCTCACAGGAAGGGGGGTTGGCACCACCAGCCACGGAAGCCCAGTTCTATCAGATGCTGTACAAGGACCACTGGGACTGGTGGCTCGGCTACCTGCGGAGCACGGATGAGACAGCGATCCTGGCAGCAGCGCTCGCAGAAATCATCATGGAATACGCAGGAGGAAAAGAGTCTATCTCCATCCTTGACATTGGCTCAGGGGAGGGGAGTTTCCTGATCGCCTTACTCAAGGAACTGGTGAAGGACATTCCTGAAGTGAAGATCGACGCCATTGAACCGACAGCAACCTTCTACAACATGCTCCGCAACAGGATCAGCGCAAGTCCCTACCGACGCCACGTTACCGCATACCATACTACGTTCGAAGACTTTCCTATGGAAAAAGAATATGACATTGTTCTCTCAGTCAACAGCCTCTTTGGATTCAACTTGTCGCAGCGACCGAGCCCGCTGGAAAAATTCAAGAATGCAATAACAGAGAAGGGCCTGATTCTTGTGGTGCTCCCGTCTCCAGAAGGATCGTACCTGAAGATTCAGAAAGAGTTGCATCATGATCGGTATCCCATGCTTGACGCCGAGACTGCTGAACCAGTCTTGGACAAGCTCCTCTTTTCTATGACCAAGCAGGATGTCCGGAGCCAGGTCCGATTGGGAATCCAGAAACACGAAACCGACACGCGAGCAGAGCTACTCTCGCTCCTGCTTCGGGAACTGTTTACAACCGCACCTGCCGAGCGCCGGGAACGACTGGCCCAGCTCCTCCGGAAGTATGTTTCAGAAACCGATGGAATGCGGACCTTGTCAATCGTGGACCGGATTTTCGTATTGCAGAAAGGGGTGCCGCGCGTTGAACCAGAACCGCTGATCAAAGAGACACTCGAACCAACTGAACAGGATGTTGAACAAGAAGCAGACAACGTGCTTGCTATGCACACTGAAGAAGAACCAGAAGAACATGTTGTCGAATTTGTGCAACCAGAACAGATCGTTCAAATTACGTCAGACCCAGACGTTCCGGAATCACAAGAAGAACCGCCCACAGAACAACCTGAACCAGAGAAAGAAACACAATCGAACATTCCAGAGATTACCCCAGCAGATACCCTTGACTTGGATCTTGTCATGGAAAACAAGGAAACCCCACACGAACACAAAAAGAAGGATTAACGCTTTTTCAAGCCGAACACATCATCGAGTTCTCGGGCAATCCCGCGAATCGTTGCAAAGGTTCGTGACGCGTCTTTCTCCAGTTCATCAACAACGTTCTCAAGGTTGGTGTGCCGGAGTTCATATTTGTTTCCCAACCGCTGCACCAGTCCCCGGGCAATGAACTTGTTCAGATAGTAAACGGTTAACCCGCGGGACAGGTCATGGTGCTCCATGAGTTCTTTGGTGGTGAGCTGCCTTCCTTCCCGGGCCGCGTCAAGGAACTCGTGAAACAGCCGGATCGCGACTTCGCCCTTGTCGCGGGGTTCCTGAAACCCGAAGGCGTGGCAGAACCACGTGAGATCGGTGTCCAAGTGCTTCTCAGCAGGAGGTCGCTTGTCCCGGAGGATCAGCTCCCGATGATGCATAATATATCTTTGTTATGACTCACTTAAATGTATTTAACTAGCCAAGTTGGTTATAATTATTCTATATTTTCCTAAGTAAGTCAAAATACGCCGAGACTGGGAAGCTCCCAGAAACCCGCATCCGTCGGGCGCGCTTTGCCCCGCTTGCCTACGCACTACGTCTCCGTGCACTCCAGACTTAATAAAGCTGACGGATGCATCGGGCCGGTGCGAACCGGGCGAGCGACGCGCGCAACCGTCATCAACTCCGGCAACGATGCTCGGTCATGCAACTTGACAGACTCGACCAGCGCCTCGACTCGCTCCTGATCGCCGTGGGAAGACTTCAGGGACGAACCGACGAGCACACGCGCACGCTTGCGCGCCTCCACGACGCAGAGCGACAATCAAAAACCACCAGTCAATCCACAGCGTCCCGATGTTCCCGCTGCGTATTCTCTGACCCTGAAGCTCGATCGCGAGCGCAGCCTCATTGGCGAAGCTGTAGGCACGGCTCAAAATGGCCTCGTCGGAAGCTGTGCCCTCGTGTCGTTGCTGCTCTGCCATTGAATGTCCTCCTGAGACCGCCCGGAAATGAATCAGCATTTGAAGCGTCACCGGTCCGAGGCCGATGTGCCTATCGTGGTTGGAAACCCGGATTCCCGCAACCTCCGCATCCGTTCCTCGTGCGACAACCGCTTTCCAGAAAGCCCGGACTTGGTGGCCCGCTGCATCTCCGCTGCGCTCTTCCCGCAGTTCGGACAGCTCCCCTGGTATTCCACGGATTCAGGAACGCGGTGGTACGTGGTCTTCGCCCCCGCGGAGATCCGCGACGTCTTGCCCTGGAGGTAGCTCGGCTTGACGAACGCCGTGACGCCTTCTCCCCCGCACAGCGGGCACTTCACCGTCTGCTTTCCCGCGATCATGCTGGAAACGGCAGCGTGCCAGACGCGATGAGGGAAAAGTAGATCAGTCCGAACGCCGCAGCCAGTAGGAACATGACGCTGCCTGCCTTCTTGAGGGTCATATGCATGATATGCCATCGAAGATTGAAAAAGGCGCGGTTACGCTGACCTGGCGTACACATGGTGGTCCGCGTCCAGGTACGCCTCGAACACGTGCTGGTAGACCTGGCTGCACTTCTCAAGATAGATGTCCGGCTCGAACCGCTCCGGCAGCCGGTCCAGCACGGTCGCGCCCTGCAGCTTCTCGGTGGTGGTGTGCTTCCGCTTCTCCTCGAACGCCTTCCGCAGCGCGTCGAAGTCGATCTGGCTGAGGTCGACGATCCGCTCCTCCGCCTCCTTCTCCCTGATGACGTACCCCTCGGAGCCGATCGACCGGTCGAGCACCTCCTCGATCCTGCCCATGACCCGCTGAGCGAGCGCGATTCTCTCGGGAGTGCGAAGCAGGAAGTGCTGCTCGAGCAACGCGTTGCTGCCGTGCATGTTCTCGGCCTTCTCGCCCCGGTAGAGCCGGACGATGTTCGCGATGAACTCGATCTGCTGCCGCTCCACGAACCGGGCGCTCTGGACGAACATGCCGCCCGACCCGCAGGCCGGATCGAGGATCCGCCCGTGGCCGAATGCTGCGGCGATGTCGCCCCGTACCTTCACGTAGATCACCGGCACGATCGCGGGCCAACAGAGCGACCCAGAACGCGTGACCTCAGGGCGCCGAGTCGAGCGAATCATCATCCGATCTATCCCCACCACTTGCCGGAGACAGAGAACCCGAACTCTGCCCCGACGTGTACCCCTGCTTGGTCCAGGGGGCCAGCTTCGACGATTCAAGCTTGATCACCGCGTCCCAGATGGAATCCGTGCTCGCCTCCCGGAACAGCCCGGGCATGAAGGACCGGTTGAACATGAGGCAGTGCTGGAGGAGCTTGGCCCGACGGGGAAGCGAAAGCCCCTCCGCGACCAGGAAGCGGTCGAACGCGATCAGCACCTCCTTGTTCTCCTCCGGTATCCCGGCCTTCCGGATCTGCCGGTACTGCCACTCGAGCCGCCGCTCGTAGTCGTGGATGACTTCCCGCTGCATGTCCCTGCTCACCTCGTAAAGTTCACGTGCGTTTGCCGCGGGGACAGCCCGATTCGCCCAAGGGGTGCGGATTCGAAGAATCTCCGACGCCCGGACGCCACGGATTCGGAAAACCGATGTACGCCGAGACTGGGATTCGAACCCAGAACCCTAAGAGGGACACGCTTTCCAGGCGTGCGCTTTAGCCGTTCAGCCATCTCGGCCCGTAGCTCTCTTTTCGTCAGAACCTTTTATGCTTAGTACTGCTCGAAGCGGACCGCACACCGGGAACAACAGCCGAGATTGTGCTTGAAACAGGAACTGCAGACCGTGATCCCACAGATATTGCAGGTCTGGATGGCTGTATCCGCCTTCTCACAGATCGCGCAGACACCGGCTTGCTGCATGACGTCTCTTTCGGGAAGCAGGCTAATAAGCCGCTAATATAAAAGAAACTCGCGAAACTGATGCTATATGGTTCTCATTGACCTCCATACCCATAGCAACCATTCTCGCGGGCGGAAGATTCCGACCGAGGCCCTCCCAAGGCCACGGGACATGATCCGGGTCGCCAAGCAGCGGGGACTCGCTGGGATTGCTCTAACTGACCACGATTCTATTGATGGATGGAAGGAGGCAGCGGCAGAAGCGAAGAAACAAGGAATGATTTTCATTCAGGGCGAGGAAGTCTCAACAGCAAGAGGACACATCCTTGCCTTGGGAATCACCGAGCACATCCCCCGAGGGCTCAGTGTACAAGAAACCATGGACCAGATTCACGAGCAAGGTGGAATCGGTATTGCGTCACATCCCTTTGATATTGCAGGCCAAGGCGTCCGGTATGACGCCAAATACACTGACGCCGTGGAAGCGTGGAACGCCCTGTCCATTGACCGGTTCTCTAATTATCTCAATAACAGAAAGGCAGAGCGCCTTGGAAAACCCAAGGTATCAGGATCCGATGCCCACACCCTGGACATGATCGGCACCGCACCCATCAGGACTACAGCAACCACTCTTGACGACATTTTGAAGAGTATTCTGAAACAACAGGTCACGTTGACGAAACAGTACGTCTCTATTCGATCGATTCAAACATGGTCGCAGGAACGGTTTAAGCGCTCATATGACCATGTCTGGAATCATATTGCAAACTACTCTCCGCCACGCGCCTGGATTTCACGGAAACTCTTGAACCGGTTCGTCACTGATCGGAGCAACTGGTTGTTCACTGGCCTAGCCCATGTCGGGATCTGCAGTGCTGCGGTCTACAGTGCCTGCCTGACTGCAGCGAAATATTGATTGTTATGTACAAACTCGCGTTCCTTTTAATTCTTGTGTTGGTCGTTGCAGGTTGCACAACAGAACCGCAGCCGTCGCTCAGCCAAGAAGAATTGGTTGTCCAGCAGTTTGAAAGTCTGGTTGCTGAGGAATTCCGGCCAGCACGGCCGATCTTCTCTGTTGAACAGGATGCTGAGGTCTGTCTGGGTCAATGCGACCAGTACAAAACAACCTGGGATATAAACGTCACCAGCGGCCCGTACACCGGAACGCGAATGCAGGGTGATGTGACGCTCTTCTTTTTCAATGAAACATTGATTCCTGGTCTGGCATGGTTTTTGCTCAGCGGCAACGTCACTCTTGTTGATGACGGAACCCACCCCTTTGTTGAAGATGTTTTCCAGTTTCATGGAACAGCCTTCAACCTCTTCAAGGATGAACCTGAGTTCCAGTTGCCGCTCTATTACGGAGAAACTGATGATCGTTGCCTCTATGTCCGGGTCAGCACCATCAAACAATGTCCTGAGGACGCGTGCATGGATATCAGTGACACCTATACGTACTGCGACAACAGCCAATGTTGGGGAACGTTTTCGATCAACGGAAAACTGTCAATCACGAACGACATTAAAGTAATCTGCGGTGTTGACAAAGAAGAAGCTATTGCTTCTGCATAATGGCAACAAGAAAGTGTGTTTTCTTTTTGGTTTTCTTATCAAGAACTGATGTTTCAACAACGTCTTGCACATCAAAGTGTTTGGAAAACAGTTGCTGAATCTTCATTTTCGTGAACTTGTTTGGATCCTTTGATTGTGGGGAAAGCACGACGAGCTGGTACCAGCCATGCGGTGCCAACACACGCGCAATGGTCTCGATGAACTTCTCTCGGTTTCCATTTCCGAGTTGGTTGAAACAACCACGATCGAAGACAAAATCAAAATACCCTGTTGGGAAATTCAGATGGAGCGCGTCCCCAATCCAGAACGTGCAGTGCGTTCGGGCACGCTTGGCATTATCCTTAGCGAGGGCAATCGCGCTGGGCGAGCAGTCGATTCCAATGACGTGGAAGCCGCACTTGGCGAGCATAATGGTGTTCGATCCTGTGCCGCAGCCAACGTCAAGCGCACGGCCACGGGGAACCAGACCCATCTCGAGGAAGGCCTTGAGCTCTGTGGCTGGGACACCCAGATTCCAGGGAATCGTGTCAAAGTTCCGCTTGGCGTAGACCTTTTCCCACTCCTTTTTGGAGCAGGGGAGCAGGGACTTGAGAACAGGCTCCCGTGCGACAGATTTCTTGATTGCTCGTTTCTGTGGGATCTTCTTGGGGCGGACCTTGAGAACCTTCTTTTTCCGGATACGTTTCTTGGGTTTCCCTTTTTTGACTGCCATAGAGTCAAAAATGGACGCTCGACTTAAAAATTTGACGGGTCCCTTTATAAAGGAGGCGGAGGTTTCAGCCAGTCATAGCCTTGTTTTTCGATGGCTGCGACCAGTTCAGGCCCGCCGCTTTTCACGAACTTGCCGTTGATCATGATATTAACCGTGTGCGGCGTAAGATAGTCGAGGAGTCGCTGGTAGTGGGTGATCACCAGGGCGCCGAATGCCGGAGAGACCAGGCGCTGGACCCCCTCTGCGACAATTTTGACTGAATCGACGTCAAGGCCACTATCAACTTCATCGAGGATGGCAAGCTTCGGCTTGAGCATGAGGAGCTGGAGGATTTCTGTCTGCTTTTTCTCACCACCAGAGAAGCCTTCGTTCAGGGCCCTACTTGCGAATGCAGGATCGATCTTGAGCGAGGCCATGGTCTCCTTGAGGAGCGCATGAAACCGAACTGGGTCAGGGTGCGTTCCGGTCACAGCGCCGACCGCCGTCCGGAGGAAGTTGGAAACAGAAACCCCAGGAATTGCTGCAGGATACTGGAAGGAAAGGAACAATCCCAGTTTGGCGCGCTTGTCCGGAGCCAGGGTAGTGATGTCCTTTCCGAGGAAGGTGATCATTCCCTTGGTTATTGTTATTGTAGGACTACCTAGGAGGGTTGCGGCGAGCGTGCTCTTTCCTGAGCCGTTCGGTCCCATGATCGCGACAAGCTCGCCCCGGTTCACGTCGAGGGAAATACCCCTGAGGATGGGCTGCTTGTCCACGGTGACGTGGAGATCTCGGATTTCAAGGTCTGCCATATAATTCACCGGAGTCCTGCTGTCCCGTTCTTGACCGCGACCAATGCGAGCATGGCGCATTTCGTTCGTGCAGGGCTGATGGAGACCGTTAACAAGGAAACCATGTCGTCGCGGGAAAGGTTCTGGGCTTCTTCGATTGTCTTCCCTTTCAAATGATCGGTCAGCAACGATGCAGCTGCCGTGCTGATAGCGCAGCCGCAGCCGTTAAACGAAATGTCGGTAATGACGTTGTCGGCAATGTTCAGGTATATGGTGACCACATCACCGCAAATAGGGTTTTGTTCTGTTTGTTTCACCGTTGCATTCTCAAGTTTTCCTTTGTTGTGCGGATGCTTGTAATGATCGAGGATCACTTCCTTGTAGAGTTCGTCGGTCATGAGAATAACCTCACTGCTTTTTCGAGCGCATCATACAGCACAGGAAGTTCGGTTTCCTGTGAGTAAACGCCGAAACTGGCACGTGTTGATGCCGGGATGCCGAGATGGAGGTGGAGCGGCATCGCGCAGTGGTGGCCCGCGCGGACCGCGACACCGACCTGGTCGCACAGCGCAGCAACGTCGTGGGCGTGCGCACCGTCAACGGTAAAGGAAACCAGGCTGCCGCGCTCTTCTGGACCAAGGACCGTGATCTTGTCCATTGTTTTCAGGGAATCATAACAGGCTTTCGTTATTTTGTGCTCGTGCTGCGCGATCTTGTCCATGCCAAGCTTCGCGAGATACTCAATCGCTGCTGCCAGACCAACACCTTCGGCAATGGGTGGCGTGCCTGCCTCGAATTTCCAGGGAAGCCGGTTCCAGGTGCTCGTTTCATAGGACACTTCATGAACCATCTCGCCGCCAAACAGGAACGGCAGCAGTGCCGTCAAGGCGTCTTTTGTCCCGAACAGGACACCAATGCCGGTCGGTCCGTACATTTTGTGCCCGGAGAAGGCGAGGAAATCAGCACCAAGTTTTTTGACACTGATTGGAAGATGAGGAACGCTTTGGGCGGCGTCAACAATCATCGTGGCGCCAATCTGGTGCGCCCGGTCGGCAATCTGTTTCACCGGAACAACGGTTCCGAGGACATTGGAAACATGGGTTGTCGTGACGATCTTCGTTTTGTCGGTGATAACCTTGTCAAGTGCACTGATATCGAGCTCGCCTGTCGGCGTCAGCTCGAGAAACTTGAGGGTCGCGCCGGTCGCCTTGGCTGCCTGCTGCCAGGGAATCAGGTTGCTGTGGTGCTCCAGCCGCGTCAGCACGATCTCGTCCCCTTTTTTGAGGCGGTCGCGAAGCGAATACGACAGGAGATTGAGAGACTCGGTCGTTCCCCGAGTGAAGATGATCGATTCCATGCCAGGAGCGCTGATGAACTTGGCCACGGTTCTGTGCGCCTGCTCGTAGGCTTCAGTCGCTGCCTCCGCGAGCGCATGCACGCCGCGATGGACGTTCGCATTGGTGTGTTCGTAGTACTGATTCATAGCGTCGAGTACGAGGCGTGGCTTCTGCGTTGTTGCTGCGTTATCAAAATACACCAGAGGTTTTCCATGGACCTTCTGGTTCAGGATAGGGAAGTCAGATCGACGGTTCATAGGCACCTCGCATGGTTTCTTTGACAAGCGTCGTCACCGGGTCCCGGAGCGCCGGCGGCAGCGGGGACAGGACAGCCAGCAGGAAGCCCTCGATGTAGCGTTGCTCTGCCACAGCTCGCGGGAGACCGCGTGTCATCATGTAGAAGATCGTGTCTTTATCAAGCTGTCCCACAGTCGCCTTGTGGGAACAGCGGACATCATTCTGATTGATTTCCAGAATCGGCGTCGGCTCGGCGACCGCGTCCGGGCTCAGGAGGAGGATGTCCGCTTGCTGGAATCCCTGTGCCTGGATCGCCGCGGGCTGGATACGGATGAGCCCGTGGGCACGTGCCTGTGCGCGGTCATGCAAGACGCCCCGTAACCGGAGCGTCGAGGTTGTGTGGGGCGCGTCGTGGCGCGCGGTCAGCGTCGAATGATGCACTTGGTCCTGTCGCCCGGCAAACACCGCAATGCTCCGCATGGACGCGCCGTGTTCCGCAAGCACGGTTTGCTGGTCAACGGTTGCGGTCTTGGCGCCGATCTGGCAGTCAAGCCAGCGGACCGCAGCATCCTGCTCCACGACCGCCCGCTTGGTTGCGTGGGACGATGCTGTCAGCGGCAGGGTTTGCAATGTTGTGATATGGACGCGCGATCCATGCTGGGCGCGCACCTCAAGCGCGGTCGTGTTCCGGCTCGGCCGTTCGAGGAAGGAAACCGCACTGCCGGCACCGACATCAAGGACAACATGATCTGCATCAGGAAGCAGGATAGGCTGCGGCACCACGGTCTGGGGAGCAACGCAGAGACAGTACTCGGTTCCTATTTTTGGCAGCAACGGCCTTGCCAATGGATACGTCGCCGCCTTCGTGATGCCGGGGGGAAGGGTTGTAGTCATCCGATCGCATTCTCCATTTCAAGGTCAATGAGCCGGTTCAGTTCAATTGCGTATTCAAGCGGCAGCCGCTTGGCCACCGGCTCCATGAACCCTTGCACAATAAGTTTGAGTGCCTGCTCTTCGGTCAGGCCGCGGCTCATTAGGTAGAAGAGTTGCTCTTCTGCAATCTTTCCGACCGTTGCCTCATGGACAACGCTCGCTGTCTGCTCGTTCACCTGCATTGTGGGCACGGTGTTCGAGATACTGTGCTCGTCAAGGATGAGGGCGTCGCAGGACACGCTTGTTTTGGTGTCTGTCGCGCCTTTTGCAACCGCCACCTGGCCGCGGAACGTGGAGATGCCGCCGTCAATGCTGATCGACTTCGCCTTGACCACCGAGGCGGTGTTCGGCGCGCGGTGGAACACCTTTGCTCCAGTGTCTTGGTGCTGTCCTTTTCCTGCGAACGCGATCCCGAGGTAATCGCTTCGTGCGTTTTCGCCGAGCAATACGGACGCGGGGTACAACATGGTCACAGCGGAATTATGAACAAGAATACCGTTAGCAACAAAATTATGAGATCCTTCAACTTCGATATCATATGTTGGTTCAATGTCCAACGGAATTATTTCGTCAATTCGTGCAAAGCCAAGATGATCGCTACATTTTGAACAAAAATGTAACCCATGTGAGGAAGAAAAACTTCTTCGTGTAGTTAAACTTTTTAGTTTTCTTTTATAAGTTGCACTCTTTGTTGGAATAAGGAGAACCCTTTTTCCGTTAAGCAGAATGCGATATGAGTTGTTTGCATGAACAATATAATTCAAAATCTTCATGTTTCGTTCTTTTCTGTGAACAAAGATTCGTGAGATGCCTATTCCACAGGATAGTGCCAATAGTCGGACATCTTCAAGAAGTTCCTTACTAATACTCGTGAGATACATTCCTCCTTTTTCAAGATGACCGTCAGAATCCAACAAACCAGCAAGTAGTGACAGACGTTGACTTTCTGGGAGCGAATAAACCCAAGTTGGAAGTCTCTTAGTTTTTGCTGTTCCTCGGAAACCAGTCTTCTCGAGAAGTTCAATAAGGATATTGGAGTTAATGACAATAAATCGGTCTTTTTGATAGCGAACAACATAGTTGAATAATTTTTTAATTGTCAAAATGAGTTGTTTTCTTAGGTCGCTTGTTTCAGGAATTGCGATATTTATTTTTCCACCACCTCTTTTAGGTTTCCATATGTTTCCATCACCAACAAAAATACCGAAAAACCACATCAGATCATTTGTTGTATAAGGTGGATATGAAAGATTGGAATAGAGATGATCTATTTTCATTTCGAATTTATTGTATTGGTTCTTGCTCTGTGTTTTTCTATTTTTTGAAGATATAAGGGGCAATCGATAAGGCTTTCCTGAATCCGGCAACGACTTAGAGATCGCAATAATGTCCCCTTTTTTTAAATGATCGAGTTTTGTCCATCTTGTTCTAAATCTACCCTTCCGTAGGTGGTGGGGAATTATGTCGCGTTCCATTTTGAGGAATGGGTGATTACCGCTGGCTTTGAGATCACGACCAGCAACCTTGATTTTATATACCCTTTTTCTCTCTGAATAAATGGTATTGGTCACCGTTGAGGGGACAAATCTTTTTGTTTTTTCCTCAAGTGTGTAGATGCTGTCACCGACTCTAAGTTCGCTAATTGGAATTGGTCCTCTGAGATTTGTGAATACCTTGGTATCTCCGGTGAGGCAACCCATGTTGCCGTTGACCCATTCCATGATCCCGGCTCGCTCGACAATGGCCCGCTTGGTATTGAGATTATAGACATTCTTGCTCCAGTTTTCAATAGAGGAATAACGCATTCGGGCATTCGGTTTAACATAAATTTCAACACAACCTGCATGAAGTGCGGATGTTGTGTATTGTACAGCGGAACAGCCTTCAACATAATGGAGTTCTGCACCTTCATCAACAATGATCAATGTGTGTTCAAACTGACCGCCGCGTTCTGCGTTCATGCGGAAGTAGGCCTGCAGCGGCAATTCGATCTTTGTGTTCTTGGGAACGTAGATAAATGAGCCGCCAGACCAGACTGCAGCATGTAACGCCGAGAATTTATGCAAGGCGATCGGGACGCAACGGTTCATGAAATACTGTTTTACGAGATTTGGATGTTTGTGTACTGCTTCATCCATATCGAGGAAAATAACACCCTTTTTCTCGAGATCTTCTCGAAGTTTGTGATAGACGACATTGCTTTCCAGTTGCGCTCCTGTTCCTGCGAGGACGTTCCGCTCGGCTTCAGGAATACCAAGTCGTTCAAAGGTTTCCTTGATTTCATCGGGAAGGTCATCCCAGTTGTTCGTCTTCTGTGCACCCGGTTCTGCGTAGAAGATAAGGTTTGTCAAGTCGAGTCCAGAGAGATCAGGTCCCCACGTGGGCAGGGGTTTCTCGTTCCAGAGCGCGAGGCCCCGCAGCCGGATCTTGAGCATCCACGCCGGCTCGTTCTTTTTCTGGGAAATCAGCCGGACCGTCGCTTCCGTGAGGCCGGGCGCGGTCTTGAACCTGAGCCGTTCCGGGTTCTTGTGGTCGAGCTGGGATTGCATGGTCATTTCTCCTGTGTGTGGCAGCGCCGGCAGGTTTTGGGCAGGGTTCCGTGCTTGGCGTGCTCGCAGGGATCCAAGTCCCTGCGGACATGGCAGTAATCATGCTGGTGCTGCTTGCGTTCGGTGAGCAGGTCGCGGTGCATGGCCAGGTTGAGGAGGCCCTCCTTGGTCCGGTGGGTTCCCTGGGTGATCAGCCGGACGCTCTCTTTCCAGGCGTCGAAGTGCCGCTGCCGGGTCTCGGAGAGGAAGCGCTGGCCCTCGAGGAAGGCGATCAGGTCCTGGGCGTCCGCGAGCTTGGTCGCCTTCAGGGTTGCGCCGGTCGCAGTCCGGTAAATGTGGCCGATCCTGAGCTCCTGCTGGATGGCTTCGAGGAGCGAGACCTGGGCGAGCGGGACCTTGACCGAGAAGTCCGGGATGACCTGGTAGCCGAGGCCGGACGGGATCTTCTTGAAGACGATACTGAAGGAGCCTTGGGCTTCCAGGAAGCCGAGGAGCCAGGGACGGGAGAGCATACTTACCAGATGGTAAGACTGGTTTTAAAAAGGAATTGTTGTTTCAAAAACATAACAGTGTTATTCATTCTCTGCATCACCGAAATCAATATAAATCGAACCACCAACCTTCGATTGGCGGCCAAAGCGGAAGGGCACACCCGTTCCCATTTCGAACACGGAAGTTAAGCCTTCCTGCGGTCTGGAGAGTACTTCCTCCGGGAGGGAAATCCAGATTGCTGCCAACCCTCCAACCTTCATTACTCGCCTATGACCCCTCGTGTTGCGCGCATTTCGGGACCAGGCGAGACCAACACACACCAGACGAACGTATTAATACATTGGACTAAGAAAATAACTCGCGTGCTGTGTTGGTGTAGCGGTTAGCATAAGGCCCTGTCACGGCCTTGACCCGGGTTCGAATCCCGGACACGGCGTACATCGGTTTTCCGAATCCGTAGCGTCCGGGAGTTGGAGATTCTTCGAATCCGCACCCCTTGAGCGAATCGGGCTGTCCCCGCGGCAAACGCACGTGAACGTGGCGAGGTGAGCAGGGACATGCAGCGGGAAGTCATCCACGACTACGAGCGAAGGCTCGAGTGGCAGTACCGGCAGATCCGGAAGGCGCGGATCCCGGAGGAGAACAAGGAGGTGCTGGTCGCGTTCGACCGCTTCCTGGTCGCGGAGGGGCTTTCGCTTCCCCGTCGGGCCAAGCTCCTCCAGCACTGCCTCCTGTTCAACAGGTCATACCTGCCCGGGCTGTTCCGGGAGGCGACCACGGATTCAATCTGGGATGCGGTGATCAAGCTTGAATCGTCGAAGCTGGCCCCCTGGACCAAGCAGGGCTACAAGGTCGCGGTCCGCAAGCTGTTCAAGTTCGTGACGTGGGGGAACGAGGCCCTGCGCCGCCGGGACTACCCGGAGATCGTCGCGGGCATCCGCATCGGGGTCAAGCGGCGCGACCAGGTGCGGGTCCGAACGGGGGACATCAGGCGCGCGGCCGCGTGTACCGGGGTCCAACTACGAATCGAGGCCATCGGGCTTCCGTACGGCGAGGCCTTCCAGCGGTTCATCGATCCATCGTCGCCGCTCGACATCGTCGTCCTCGACGAGCCGTGGCTCCGGGCGTTCGGGGACGCGGCCGACGGCACTTTGTGCGCGAACCCGCCCATCCCGTTTAGCGCGAGCGTTATGGTCACGGCGTGGAATCCGGAGGCGTTCCGCCTTCTGCAAGAGACGACACCTGTCAATACCCCGATCACGTTCGATCAGATGCTCAAGTACGCCGTGGAATGTAAAGAATCGCCCCACGGCATGGTGATCTCAGCGCAGTCAACCGAGCGGCTCGCCAACATGGTGCTTCAGAGCGCGCTCGCAGCGGGAGTTTCCCCGATTCGGGCGGACGCGACCGTGAACCCAGCCGCGACCAGCAACGCTTCCGAGCTCCTCAAGCAGAGTCTCCCCTATCCAACGAGAGTGTCGGGCGCGGACGCTCTCCGGAGAGTCGTGCAGGGTCGTGCCGGGTTCACTCCCACGTGGCTCTCGAACGTCGCGATGTTGTGCGGCGTGGACCCAAGGGCACGGGCGCTACGCATCGTGCCGATTGCCGGAGGGGGAGTGGACGGGACCTGGTACCTTGGCGTCCGGCACCGGCCCTCGGTCCCTCCGGGTCTCGCCGGCCGGGTCGCTCGTCTTCTCGCCGCGACCTGCGACATCAACGAGCGTTTCCTTCTCGGCGCGGTCGATCCAGGGATCCTCACGGGGAAGCGCGAGCTTTCCGGTGGCGACCTTGGCGAGAGTCTCCAGCTCGACCCGGCGCGTCTTGCGTGGGCGAACCGCTGGCAGCGGCACACGAACATGGAATTCATGAGCTGGATCGACCGCCAGGGCGGCCGCCTCGCGAGCGCCGTTCTGGCCTAGAGCTGGCATAGCGTTCCATGTGTCTGTCGTGGAGCAAGGCCCGGTTCAGTATCCGGTGCTGCTCGCTGGCCAAGAGGTCATAGAACCAGCGCCTCCCTGGGTACACGATGTCGCCCTCGTGGCGGGGCTTGCCCTCGATGAACCGGTAGCCGTGCCTGCTGAGGAGGTCCTTCATCTCCTCGGGCCAGGGAAGCTCGAGGAAGTACCAGTCATGATAGGGCCGCCCGAACAGCCCCTTCTTCTCGACGTAGAGCACTGGGACGTCGTCGACGATGCCGCCCCTGCTGTCCCACACCTTGTAAGTGGCAAGGGGGAGCCGAACGGATCTATGATTTCCCTCGATGTAGAAGTGCTTGCCGAGGGAGTCGTACGAGAGGGTCCCGAGGTGCCACTCATAACTCCAGGGACTGAGGTCGTACAGTCTCTCCCGGTCCAACTTCCGGGACCGCCTCCATGGCCTCTCTTCGGGACGAACCGCGGCAAGGGAGACGAGCTCCACCCTGTGGCCGTTGTACTCGCGCAGGCCTTCCTCGTCGATGAACGGCTTCGGACGCATCGGACTTCACCGATACGCTGTTCACCGAAAGACGTAAAAAGGTGACGGGTAGCAACTCGCGGCAAGATCGCCTACGAGAGGAGTTGATCAAGTCGCTCCACGGCTCTTGTCGGATCCGACGCGACT
>Ga0180007_10001632_pt1 | contig 29135 bp, 21 predicted proteins | sample MM_PC_MetaG_FD_121122 | JGI IMG/M metagenome (GOLD analysis project Ga0180007, IMG submission 121122) | Groundwater microbial communities from the Aspo Hard Rock Laboratory (HRL) deep subsurface site, Sweden - MM_PC_MetaG | ecosystem: Environmental > Aquatic > Deep subsurface > Groundwater... | reverse complement strand
TCGCCCGCCCGCCGGCTACGCCCGCCTCGCCGTCATCGCCCGCTCTGCCGGCCGCGCCCGCTTTGCCGTCATCGCCCGCTCTGCCGGCCGCGCCGTACCGGTCGCGGGGGCCTATGGCCGGCGCGCCGGGTCTCGGCGAGCAAGGAGACACCCCTCTCGTCGAGCTCCGCGACGTCACCGTGTCGTGGTCGGGCCGGGCGGTGCTTGACCGCTTGTCGTGGACGGTCCGACGAGGGGAGCACTGGCTCGTCCGGGGCCCGAACGGCTCCGGCAAGACGACCCTGCTCGAGCTGGTGACGGGGGACAACCCCCAGGCCTACCGCGAGGACGTCAGCGTCTTCGGCCGGCGGCGCGGCTCGGGCCAGTCCGTCTGGGAGCTCAAGTCCCGCATCGGCATAGTCTCGTACCGCCTGCACCTGGAGTACCGGTACCTGGACGAGTCGCCTCTCGAGGACGTCGTCGTTTCCGGCTTCCGCGACTCCATAGGGCTATACGCCGAGGCGAGCGACGGCGAGCGCGCCGCGGCGCGCGCCTGGCTCGGCCTCGCCGGTTTCGCGGGGCGCGGCCGGGAGCGCTTCGGCCGGTTGTCCTTCGGGGAGCAGCGGGCCCTGCTCGTCGCCCGCGCCGCGGTCAAGTCGCCCGAGCTGCTGGTCCTGGACGAGCCCTGCCACGGCCTCGACGGGGAGCAACGGCGCTTCGCGCTCTCGGTCCTCGACGCCGTCGCGGATAGGGGCGAGTCTACGATGCTGCACGTCACCCACGATCCCGACGAGGTCAGGCCGTTCTGCCGGCGCGTCCTCGAGCTCAGGCCCGGCTCCTCTCCCTCGTGGGCCGTCATTGACGCGTAGGGAGCCCGCCGCTTATAACGGAAGGCATGCATAGAGACCTGACCAAGGGCAGCGTCGTCGGGAACCTCCTGGCCATGTCGGTGCCTACGATGTTCGGCATGCTAGGGCAGACCCTCTACGACGTCGTCGACATGATATGGATAGGGCGCATCTCGGGCGAGGCCGTGGCCGGCGTGGCGCTGTTCAGCTCAATATTCTGGCTCGTCGAGGTGCTCAACGAGGTCATAGGCGTTTCGTCGGTCGCGATGATAACGCAGAGCTTCGGGGCCGGCGACGAGCCGAGGACGGCGCGGGTCGTCGAGCAGACGATAGTCTTCAAGGCCTTCATGGCCGTCATCGCCGCCCTCGTCCTCTTCGTGGCGCTCGAGCCCCTGGTCCGATTCTTCAGCTCCGACCCCGCGGTCGTGCGGAGCGCCCTCGAGTACGGCCGTATCCGTATTTTCTTCCTGCCGCTCTTCTTCGCCACCTACAGCTGCTTCACGGCGCTACGCTGCACCGGCGACCCGGGGAGCCAGATGTGGATAATGCTCGGCGCCTCCGTGCTCAACACGATCCTCGATCCGCTGCTTATGTTCGAGACCGTCCCCGGCCTGGGAATACGCGGCCTAGGACTCGGCGTGTTCGGCGCCGGCCTCGCTACCGTCATATCGATTACCGTAGCCTTCGCGGTAGGCTTCGGCCTCCTGGCGAGCGGGAGGACCAGGGTAAGGCTGTCGCTGGCCGGCCTCTTTCGCCTCGACCCCGCGATAGACCACAAGCTGCTCTCGATAGGCCTCCCGAGCGGGGGGGAGATGCTGGCGCGCCAGATCGCCGGCCTCGTCACCACCAAGTTCGTAGCGTTCTACGGCACCGCGGCCATAGCCGCGCTCGGCATAGGAAACCGCCTAGGCGGCCTCGTCTTCATGCCGCTCTTCGGCCTGATGTCGGGGGGCGGCACCATCGTCGGGCAGAACCTCGGCGCGGAGAACCCCGAGCGGGCCGAGCGTACCGCGCGTGCGGCCTCCCTGCTCGGCGGCTTCGCCATCACCGCCCTCATGGGGCTGGCGATAGCCTTTCCCCGCTCGGTGATGGGCGTCTTCGTCGACTCGGCTGAGACGATCGAGGTGGGCGTCTCGATGATACGCCTCATGGGCGGCTCGTTCATCGTCGTCAGCTTCGCGATAGCCCTCGGCTGCGCCTTCTCGGGATCCGGTTATAACCTGCCCTTCCTCGTATCGTCGCTAGCGGGCCGATGGGGCGCGCAGATACCGTTCCTGGCCCTGTCGGTCTACGTCTTCCCCCGCTTCGGCTTGAACCTCGGGATCCACGGCATATGGGCCAGCTTCCTCGTCTCGGACGCCGTGGAGGCCCTGATACTCGTGCTGTACTACAGGCGGGGGGATTGGAAGAAGGTCAGGGTCTAGGGATCGTGGCGTGGTAGGGGACGGTCATGGCGGCGAGCGGCGCATGAAGTGCGCGGAGGAAGCATGATAGGGACGAGCATCATCAGGAACGGGAAACTGGCGGCTCCGGCGGAGGCCGTCTTCGCGCTCGACGACGTCGACGCTACCTACGGCTACGGCTGCTACGAGACCCTCAAGGTACGCGGTGGCGCGCTCTTCTTCTCCGAGTTCCACGAGGAGAGGCTGCTCCGCTCCGCCGCCATACTCGGCATAGGGCATAGCCTCCGGCCCGGCGACATGACGAAAGCTCTAGGCCTCCTCCTCCGCGATAACGGCGCTACAGAATGCAACGTCAAGGTGATGATGATAGGCCATGACGGCTCCCCGGCCGACTGGTACGCCTTCCTCCTGCCTCCCGTCCTACCGGCCGCCTCGGCCTACGAGCGCGGCGTCCGCTGCCTGCTCTTCCGGGGCGAGCGCCATTTTCCAGCGGCGAAGAGCCTTTCCATGCTACTGTCGACGATAGCCTACCGCGCCGCCTCGGGCCTCGGCTGCTATGACGCGCTCCTCGTCAACGGCCGAGGCGAGATAACCGAGGGCACGAGGACCAACGTCGTATACGCGCGCCGCGGCGAGCCGGACGTCCTCTATACGCCGCCGTCCTCCGTCGCCCTCGAGGGAATAACGCGCCGTACCCTTATAGCGGCCCTGGCGGAGGCCGGCGTCCGTACCGTCGAACGCCCGCTGACCATCGCCGACGCTCTGGGCGGAGGCTTCTCCCTGGCCCTCACGAGCACGTCTAGCCGCGTCATGCCGGTGCGTTCGCTCTCGGGCGCTGGCGTGGGCGCTAGCGTGGGCGCAGGCGGCTCGGGCGAGGAGGCCCCGCTCGAACCGCTACGAGCCGCCTCGATGGAAGCGGGAGCGGAGCGCCGCGTCGCCGTCGAGTCCTGCGCGGAGATAGACCGCGCGCGCCTCGTATACGACGCATACCTTGAACGCTACGCGAGCGAGCATAGGCCCTAGCCTTCCTGCGAGCCCCCGCCGTCCGCGATGGGGAGTATGCGCGAAAGCCATGCTATCGGTTCGAAGAGGGTGTATAGTATAGAAAGGACGGCGACGCCCGGAAGGAGGGATGGAACGCCGCGGACTCGGGCGTTCGCCCGAGGAGCACCGAGAAGAGCCGCGCGTTCCTAATACGCGATGCCTAGAACGCTGCTCTGCCTATTCGTAGCGACTATGCTCGGGGCGACCCTAGCCTGGCCCGAGGACGCCGTTCCGGCCGAGAGGACCGCGGGCGGCGTGGCCTTCCTCGGCTTCGACTCGGGCGACCTGACCGAATCCGGCCTGGCGATACTCTCCGACCTCGTGAGGAGGGAGATAGCCATATCCCCGAATCACGACCTCGTCGAGCGGGGAGACATCGCCGCCCTGCTGGCTGAACAGGAAATGCGCCTATCCGACGCCTTCGACGCGAGCGATCCCGTGCTCGTCGGGCGCCTCGCCGGGGCCCAGTCCTACATCGTAGGGCGGATAGGCCTGCTCGGAACGCTCTACATCATATCCCTTCGCATGGTTGACGTAGAGACGGGTACCGTCACGCGGTCAGTCACCGAGGAGTTCATAGGCCCCTTGGAGGACTTGCGAAAGCCCGTCCGCGTCGCGGCGCAGAAGATACTCGGCATCCCGGGCATCGAGGTGAACCAAGGCGAGTTCATCAGCGTCGAGACCGATCCGCCGGGGGTCGGCGTATACGTCAACGGCCTGTTCGAAGGCAACGGGCCGGTCGTCGTCAAGGTTCCCAAGGCGGGCAAGTACGACGTCAAGCTGTCGAGCGACGGCTATAAGCCATGGTCGCAGCGCGTCTCCGTGGAGCCGAACGCCACGTTCTTCCTGAGGGCCAAGCTCATCAGGCAGGAGAAGATCGTCGACGAGAGGACCCGCGCCCTCCAGGACGGCCGCGCGGCCTTCCTTACCTTCGCGACCGTGTACGCCGCGGCCGCCTCGGACGCGGTACTATTCGCCTTCGGATCCGATAACATCAGGCTATATATAGGCTTACCCCTCCTGACCGCTCCGCTCGTATTCTTCGGCGCGCTCAAGGCCACCGAAGGCATCGTCATGAACTCGGGCCGCTCCTTCATGATCATGTCCAGCACGCTGTGGGGCAGTACCTGGGGCGTATCGGCGGCGATAGTCTTCGGGGCCGCGCCGGCGGCCGACGCCGAGGCGCCGATTCCCGGGTCGCTCTACGCGGGGCTCTCGGTGGCCGGTGGCCTCCTGTACGGCGGGCTGTCTACGTGGCTGACGTCGGGCAGCGAGCCGTTCCCGAGCGCTCGCGTCTGGCTCTATCACCTCGGCTCCGTGCTCGGGGCCTTCCTCGGACTCGGAGTGCCGTACGTGCTCGGCGCGGACTCGCCAGGCGTCATCTACGGCGGCATGCTTACGGGCTCCTTGGCCGGGGCGGCCACCGCGCTATGGCTGACCCGCGACTATACGGAGGGACGCAACGTCGGCAACGTATCGAGAGGCGGCCCGGGCGGCCTTAGAGGGAACCCGTCGGGCGCGCTCGTCGAGCTGAGCCCTTCGGGCGCGGCGTTCGGGCTGCCGCTGCCGGTTCCCGCCGTCGCGGCCGCTAGGGCGGGCTACGCGCCAGGGCTGTACCTGCCCATCCTGTCGGCGAGGTACTGAGTCAGCCATCCTCGCCCAGGAGCTTGAAGCGGGCCGCGAGATCATCGACCTCGGCGACCGACTCGACGAGGCACCCGGCCAAGCCGTCCAGGCGCGACGTGAGGGCGCCGAGCCGGTCGAAGGTTTCTCGGATGCCGGCTACCCGTTCCCGTAGGGACGAGCCTGAGGCCTGAGGCTCGTCTGCCAAGGCGTCCATGTTCCGTAGCGCCTCGCCGCCTCGCCGCCTCGACGGAGGCGGCCTCCCTCGCGCGGCATGCATACAGATATAATGGAAACGGATACGAAGCCAGGGCGCGGCCTAGTAAAAACGCCCGGCCCGGTACGGCCCGCGATGCGCTATACTCTCATCGTGACGAGGAGGCAGGCATGGCTCACGCGTCAATTAAGTCCAGCTACGCGAAGCTGGCGGAGCGCTTGAACAGGTTCCCCCAGGGCGCGCCTCCTTCCGATCTCCTGTTCGCCATCCTCCGCGTGCTGTTCGACGAGAAGGAGGCGGAACTCGTCTCGCTGTTGCCTATAAAGCCTTTCCGAGCGGAGCGGGCCGCCCTGGCATGGAGGACTAGTCCTTCCGAGGCGAAGAAGACTCTCGACGAGCTCGCCAGCAGGGCGTTGCTCATCGATACGGAGCGGGACGGCGAGACGACGTACTGCCTGCCGCCGCCCATGGCCGGCTTCTTCGAATTCTCGATGATGCGAATGCGGAGCGACCTCGACCAGAAGGCGCTGGCGGAACTGTTCTACCAGTACCTCAACGTCGAGGAAGACTTCATAAAGAGCCTGTTCACCGACGGCGATACCCAGCTGGGCCGAGTGTTCGTGCAGGAACCCATGCTCCCGAAAGAAGCCGCCTTCCTCGATAAAGAGGCGCGGTCCTCGGTCCGCGAGCCCTCGCCGGCGGATAACGCACTGCTCGTGCTCGACTACGAGAGGGCCAGCGAGGTGATCAAGACCGCCTCGCATATCGGCGTGGGCATGTGCTATTGCCGCCACAAGATGACGCACCTCGGCCGGGCCTGCGACGCGCCCCTTGATATATGCATGACCTTCAACTCCTCGGCGGAATCGCTCACGAGGCACGGCCACGCGCGCGCCGTAGGCGTATCCGAATGCATGGGCCTCCTCGATACCGCGTACGAGCGCGGGCTCGTGCAGTTCGGCGAGAACGTTCAGCGGCGCGTCAACTTCATATGCAACTGCTGCGGCTGCTGCTGCGAGGCGCTCGTCGCGCAGCGCCGCTTCGGCCTGCTGCACCCGGTGCATACGACCAACTACATGCCGAGCATCGCTATAGAGCGCTGCGCCGGCTGCGGCATGTGCGTGGACGCGTGCCCCGTCGAGGCGGTCGCGCTCGTATCGGCGGAAGACCCGAGGCGACCGAAACGGCGCAAGGCCGAGGTCCGCGAGGATTCCTGCCTTGGCTGCGGGCTCTGCGTCCGCGCCTGCCCGACCGGCGCGCTATCGCTCCGCGCTCGCGCCGAGCGGGTATTCACGCCCGTCGACTCGACGCACCGCGCCGTGCTCATGGCGATAGAGCGGGGCAAGCTCCAAAACCTCGTCTTCGATAACGGCGCTCTCTCCAGCCACCGCGCGATGGCGGCGATCCTCGGCGTAATCCTCCGCCTGCCGCCGGTCAAGCGGCTGATGGCCAGCGAGCAGATGAGGAGCAAGTACCTGGTACGGCTGCTGTCGACCGTCAAGGCGTAGCCGCCGCCAGATCGCGGTTGCGCGACCGGTGAAACGATCGTATACTACGCCCGCCGGATCTTCTCCTATCCGGCTTACTGCTTGGTTTACTTGGGTGCCCTCCCGGGCATCGTCCGTAAACGGAGCTCGGTAAACGGCCTCGAGCCGATATTACTGGCAGCTCGTTTACGGAGGTCTACATGGCTACGTCCCCCCTCGAGACGAACGTACGCCCCTCCCCCAGGACCGCTCCGCGGCCTCATGGGAAGGAGGTGAAGGCGACGAAACGCCGTTCGCCGTAACCACGTACCCTAATGCCCGCGTACCAAGAAATCGAAACACGCTACTAGGAGGATCTTGCCATGAGAATAAACGCGACTCTTTCCGGCTCTATCGACTGCTCCATGCGGGGACATGCTCCTCTCGCGGGCCGTCCCTCCGCGCCGGCGGAGGGCTCCTCGTCGGGAAGCGGCTTTCCATCCTATAATAGCGCCCGGCCGCGGGACCCGGGATAAGCTCTCCCGAGCTCCGCGGCCTTGAATAAACGGGACTAGGAGGCGTCATATGTACGACCGGTCGACCATCTATATTGTCGGGAATTCCAAGACCAATACCGAGAACGCCATCACCAACCTGTATAAATCGTTCTACATAGGCTTCGTCGTGTCTCCCGATAGCGGGAAGATCGTGGACGCGAGCTGCTCGTCGACGATACGCACTACCGACGAGTTCGTGCGCTCGCTGTTCGCCGGCAGGACGATGGGAACCGACGACGCGGCGCTGGAGGAAGAGATAAGGCGCCGTTACCACGGGTCGTCCCAGAAGGCCATCACGGTGGCCTACAAGGACGCATCGAAGAAATTCGCCGAGATCCGGTCCAGGCCGGGCGGCGCGGAAGGATAGCATACATGATCATCAAGGAAGTCAGGCTCGGCCGCATCTCAGTGCCCCTCAAGAAGCCGTTCAAGACGGCCCTGCGCACCGTGGAGAGCGTCGAGGACGTGATAGTCGAGCTCCATACCGATACGGGCGTCGTCGGCTACGGCGAGGCGCCGCCCACCGGCGTCATAACCGGCGACACGACGGGAGCCATCCTGGGCGCCATAGGCGACCATATCGGCAAGGCTATCGTCGGGCTGGACGTCGATAACGTCGAGGAGATCATGGCCAGGATAGACGCCTCGGTCGTGCATAACACGAGCGCCAAGGCCGCCGTCGACATCGCCGTCTACGATCTCTTCGGCCGGTCGTGCGGCGTCCCGCTGTACAAGCTATGGGGCGGCTACCGCAAGGAGATAGTCACCGATATCACCATCAGCGCCAACGACTCCGAGCGGATGGCCCGGGACGCGGCGGAGGCCGTCGGACTCGGGTACAGGACCCTCAAGCTGAAGCTCGGCAAGGACCCCGCGCAGGACGTCGCGCGCATGAAGGCCATTAGGGAAGCGGTCGGCTACGGCGTAGCCCTGCGCGTAGACGCCAACCAGGGCTGGATGCCCAAGGAGGCCGTCAGGCTGATACGCGCCATGGAGGACGCGGGCCTGGCCCTGGAGCTCGTGGAGCAGCCCGTGGCGGCCCGCGACATAACGGGCCTCAAGCACGTGACCGACAACGTCTCGGTGCCCGTCATGGCCGACGAGAGCGTTTTCTCGGCCCTCGACGCCCAGGTCATCATGGAGCGCCGAGCGGCCGACATAGTAAACATAAAGCTCATGAAGACCGGCGGCATACACAACGCCCTACGCATCTGCGCGTTGGCCGAGGTCTACGGCGTAGAGTGCATGATTGGCTGCATGCTCGAGGCCAAGGTCAGCGTTACCGCGGCCGTGCACCTGGCGGCCGCCAAGAAGGTCATAACGAAGGTGGACCTCGACGGGCCCGTGCTCTGCAGCGAGGACCCCGTTGACGGCGGGGCCGTCTTCGAGGAATCCCTGATTAGACCCAACGAGACGCCGGGGCTAGGCATCTCGGGCATCCGCGGGGTGAGATACCTGTAGCGACGACGGCCGTCGCTTCGGCCGCCGCTCGCTCGCTCGCTCCGAGATACGAGGCTCCCCCGCGCGGCATACGCGCGGGGGAGCTTTTCTAGCGGAGCGGAGTCCTATTGCTCGATGGCTCCGAGCCCGACCTCAGCGCAGCCTCCCGCCCGATCCTACGGTCCTCGTAGGCCGGGAGGATATCGCCCCGAGCCTACAGCCTCTCTATGAGCGTCCGCGCGAAGCGGTACGAGCGCTCGACCGAGCCTATGTCCAGGCGCTCGTCGGGCGAGTGCGGGAAGCGTATCGTCGGCCCGAGAGAGACCATGTCCCAGGAGGGGAAGCGCGGCCGGAAGAGCCCGGTCTCGAGGCCCCCGTGGGTTGAGGTCACCGTCGGGTCCTTGCCGAACAGCTCCTTGTAGACCGCCTTGGCCGCGCCCAGGAGCGGGCTGGCGGGGTTAGGGCTCCAGGCCGGGGACTCCGCGAGCCGCTTCTGCGAAACGACCCAGCCGTGGTCAAGCGCCCCGTCAAGCCTCTTCTCGACCGTCGTGCCGAGCGCCGCTTTCTCGGGGTCCGACGAGCTGCGTATCATGACCACGGTCTCCAGGGCGAAGCGGCCGCCCGAGGCGGATCCGGCTAGCTTGCCTAGGTTGAGCGACGTCCTTATAAGCCCGGGCATGTCGGGCTCCATGGCTACGAGGCCGTTGGGCAGGGCGCCTAGGATAGCGAGCATCGACTCGACGCCGTCCGGGCCGAGGGCCTCCTTGGGCCGCGCGGCGGAGGGCGGCAAGGGGGCGAGGACGGCGGAGAAGCCCGGGTCCTTGTCGCCGAGCGATATCCTGACGGCGGTAGCCTCCGCGGCGAAGGTCGCCTTGAAGGCGGCGGCCCGCTCCCGCGGCAGGCCTACGACGGCCCTCGCCTCGCGGGGGATGGCGTTGGCGGCCGTGCCGCCGGAGATCGACTCGACGAGCAGGCGCTCCCGCGCGTTGGCCAGGAGGGCGACTAAGGACAGCGTGGCGTTGGCCCTGCCTCGGTCGATGTCGACGCCCGAGTGGCCGCCGAGGAGGCCCTCTACCCTGGCCTCGAACCATTCCAAGCCGTCGGCGGCGGGGACGGTCGGGTAGGAGAGCGACGCGGCCGTCCTGATGGCGCCGGCGCAGCCTATGGTCAGTTCGGAATCAACCTCGCCGTCGAGGTTCAAGAGGATCTCCCCGGAGAGCAGCCCCGGCTCTATGGCGCGGGCGCCCGACATGCCGTCTTCCTCGTTAACCGTGAAGAGGCACTCGAGCGGGCCGCGAACCAGGGTATCGTCCTCGAGCAGCGCCAGCGCCATGGCCGCGCCTATGCCGTTGTCCGCCCCGAGCGTCGTGCCTGTCGCCACGACCCACGCGGGGTCGGAGGGGTCCAGGCGAGGGAGGATAGGATCGCGCTCGAAGTCGTGGGGCGAGCCAGAGGCCTTCTGCGGCACCATGTCGAGGTGCGCCTGCAGGATGACGCCTCTCGCGCCCTCCTTGCCCGGGCTCGCGGCCCTGCGCATGGCGACGTTGCCTTCGGCGTCGATGCTCGCCTCGATGCCTTTGGACTTAGCCCAATCGAGGAGGGCCAGGGCGAGGGCCCGTTCATGGTGCGAGGGATGGGGGATCGAGCATATAGTTAGGAAATGCCGCCAGACGGGCTTGGGTTCCAGGTCGCGTAGTTCCATGCAGTACTCCTTTTGGGGCATTTTAACATGGAAACGCCCGATAGACGAGGCTGGCCCTAGAGCCTGAGCTCGAAGAGGCGGCGCGGGCGCCCCGTCTTGGCCCTGCTCTCCAGCGCCACTATGTCGGCCCGGCCCGCTTCCGCTATGCCCTGCAGTATGCGCCGGGCGCTACGCTCGCTAATATCCAGGCCCGCGGCGAATTCCTCGACGTCGAAGCGGCTCTTCCCGGTCATCCTGACGAGGGCCCTTATCTTGGTGACGTAGGCGGCGCTCAGGCCCGTCTCGGCGGCGGCGGCGCGGACGTCCTCGTCCGTCTCGGAGATGCTGTAGCTCAGGCTGCGCAGCGACGTCGAGACGGGGCCCTCGATGAGCCCGTCGACGTCGACGGAGAACAGGTTGCAGCCGGCTACCGAGCGCGATCGGTTGAGCGCCTTGCGCGCGTTGGCCTCCGCGTTGAAGGCCGTGCCGCCGTAGCCGAGCCCCGCGCAGAAGTCTATCCCGGCCTGTTCAGACGCCCGGAACAGGGACTCGAGCCCGGCGTCGTCCTCCATCGTGCCCCTCGTGGTGAACAGGATGAACTCGTCCCGGCCGGAGGGGAATACCGATCCTAGTATGCCCTTGGCGAAGTCTATGAGCACTCGCTCGAAGGCGTTCTTGAGCCTGAGGAATTCGTACTCCGAGGCGAGGGCCCGGCCCTCTCCCCGGAGCTTGAGGATCATCACGGCTATCTGGTAGGCCTTGAATTTATTGGCCTCCGCGACGTATATGGCCTTCTGTACCGAGTCTCGGATTATATGCTTCGTGGGGTATATCTTGTAGCTCCGCAGACCGCGCCCGGAGAGTATAGCGTGCGTCCTGGTGAGGCCCGTCAGCGACGCGTCGACGAGCCCGGATGCGTGGAGCGCGGCGTGCAAGTCGGCCAGGTCCTCGTAGGACGTGCCTTCCTCGTAGTCAACTACCTCGAGCGACTCGAAGGCGAAGCCGAGCTCCTCGGCGATCTCCACGACTGCCTCTCGGTCTATGGAGTCGATGCTGATGCGGTCGTACCGGACGCCTTCGTTGCGCATCTGCCAGAGCCCCTTGACGACGCTCGTCCCGATGCGCGGCAGGTAGAGGCAGGGCCTGTCGGTGACGTTGGCGTGCGTGACTATAAGGTAGGGGATGACGCCGGTGAACAGGATTACGTCGACCCTGTCCTTGAGCCCGCGCGCTAGCTCGACGCTCTCTTCCTTCGAGGCGTACTGCCCGATGACGAATTCCACCCTGCTCTCGAACCTGGAGGAGGCGAGTAAAACCCGTTCTATGGAATCCTTAGGGCCTATAAGCCCGATCCGCGTTCTCATGGTACTCCTGGCCTCGCGCCCGGCCTCGCGGCCCTATCCGATCCGGGGGAGGCGCATAGGCTGACGATTGTACGCGAAGCGGGCCGGAGCGGCAATCGCGCCCCGCGACAGGCGCCGCGCCATCAGGAAGAGGGTCCGGACGGCGGGCAGCATCGCCCCCTCGTCGAAGTCGAAGCGCCTCGCGTGGTGGGCGTCGGCCAGCCTCGCGCCGAAGACGACGTAGACGGCCTTGCCCCCGCGCCGCGTCACCCTGTCCATCATGAAGCTATAGTCCTCGCTGCCTCCGAGGGGCAGCGGCTCCCCGGAGACCCTCGCGTAGCCAGCCTCGGCGGCGCAGGCCGCGGCTATCGCCATGAGGCCCGGGTCGCTCTCGGCTCCTATCGCCTCGCCAGCCTTTGACAGCTGCGTCGAGACGCCGTACGCTGCTCCTATGCCCTCGGCTACCCGGGCGACTTCCGCGGCCATGTACTCGTTCAGGGCGGACGTCTCTCCCCGCGTCTCGAGCGCGAGGAAGGCCTCTCCCGGTATGACGTTCCGTCCCGAGCCGCCGGCTATCCTGCCGACGTTTACGCGGGTGGCCCCCGCGGAGTGCCTCGGTATGCCGCTGATATGCAGGGCCGCCGACGCCGCCGCCAGGAGCGCGTTGCGGCCCGACTCGGGGTTCATGCCCGCGTGGGCCGACCGCCCCGTGAAGCGTATGTCCAGCTTCGTGGTCGAGAGGAAGCCGCCGACGCCGGAGTAGAAGCTTCCCTCGCCGTCGGGCACTACGCCGAGGTGGCCCGCGACCATGAAGTCCGCGTCGTCGAGGAAGCCGCTCTCGACTATGCTCTTGGCTCCCCGGACGCCTTCCTCGGCGGGCTGGAATACGAGCTTTACCGTGCCCGCCCATTCGGCCCTGTCCTCGGCGAGCAGCCTTGCGAGGGCCAGGCCTATAGCGGCGTGCCCGTCGTGGCCGCAGGCGTGCATGGCGCCGTCGTGCGCCGACGCGAAGCCGTCCCGGGCCGGCGGGTGGTCGGGATCGGCGGATTCCTGGACGTCCACTGCGTCGATGTCGAAGCGGAACGCGACGACGGGCCCGGGACCGTTCCGCAGCACGCCGGCTACGGCCGTGAACCCGCCCCGCATCGCCAGCGCCGTAGCGGGGTCCGCGCCTTCAGCTATGGCGCGCTCGAGGCAGGCGTCGAGGACCTCGGCTGACGGCAGGCCCATCATCGAGCTAGGGTCCATGATGTCCCTGCCTACGAGGACGTCGTAGCCCGCTTCCCCGAGCGCGCCCGCTATCCTCGAGGCGGTCCAGAATTCCGTGAAGCCGCTCTCGGCGTGGCTATGGAAGGCCCGCCTGTCGGCTACGAGGCCCGCGGCGATCCGCTCGAGGTCGACGCCCATGGTCACTCGCCCCTTCCGAGGTCCAGCGCGCAGCGGACCATGGTCCTGACGCCGACGCCGAGCGCGGCCTCGTCGAAGTCGTAGCGGGGATTGTGCGGCTGCACCGGCGTCTCCCCGGGCTTGCGATAGCCGAGGAAGAGGTAGGCCGAGGGGACCGCCTTGGCGAAGAACGCGAAATCCTCGCCCCCGGGCGCCGGCCTCGCTACCTCGACGTACTTCTCCGCTCCAAGCTCCGTCGCCACGCTCGCCTTGACTATCGCGTAGATCCCGGGGTCGTTGACCAGGGGGGGGTAAGTCAGCCGGTAGTCGACGTCGGCCGACCCGCCGAGCGCCTCCGCGGTTTTCTCCGCTATGGCTATGACGCGGTCGCGCACGAGCATGCGTACGCCCTCGTCGAAGCTGCGGACCGTGCCCTGGATGGTCGCGGTCTCCGGGATGACGTTGTAGCGCGAGCCTCCCTGGAATACGCCCACGGTCACGACGGCGGCCTCGAAAGGATCGACGTTCCGGGAGACTACGCTCTGGAGGGACGAGACTATCTGACTGCCTATGTAGATGGGGTCGACGGTCCGGTGGGGCAGGGAGGCGTGGCCGCCCTTGCCCTTGACCGTGATGATGAACGGGTCGGAGCCGGCCATCATCGCGCCCGGCTTCGTGCCGACGGAACCGAGCTCGAGGTCGGGCCAGAGATGCATGCCCACCATGGCGTCGACGGAGGGGTCGGAGAGGACGCCGTCGCGGATCATGTACTGGGCTCCGCCGCCCGACTGGGCGTCCTCCTCGGCCGGCTGGAATACGAGCTTGACCGTCCCCGCCAGCTCGTCGCGCATGCCCATGAGCACCCTCGCGACCCCGAGTCCCATGGCCGTATGGCCGTCGTGGCCGCAGGCGTGCATCATGCCCGGCACGGCGGACTTATACTCGTGCTCGTTCAGCTCCTGCATCTCGAGCGCGTCCATGTCGAAGCGGAGGCCTACGGTCCGGCCCGGCCGCGAGCCGCGGATGACGCCCGAGACGCCCGTGCCGTAGAAACCGGTCTTGACCTCGACGCCTAGCTCCTTAAGCCTCGCTACGACGAGAGCCTGGGTCTTGGTCTCCTGGCCGCTACGCTCCGGGTTCCTGTGTATCTCCCTGCGTATATCGACTATCCAGGGCAGGGCGTCGTTGACTCGTTGCTCGATGGTTGTACTGGCTGACATTGCTGGGCGCCTCCGCGTCGCGTATGGTGGTTGTTGCTTGAAAGGTTCCGAGAGATCGCCGCGGGTGCGGAGAGGCGGGGGCGCTCGAGGCGCCCCCGCCCGTTCCGTACCGGAGGACGGATTACATGAAGACGCCCGCGCCGGGGCCCAGGGGCAGCTTGAACACCATCCAGATGATTATCTGCGCTATCCATACGAGGCCGAACACGAGGGCGTACGGTATGGTCATCGCCATCACCGTGCCTATGCCCGCGTCCTCGTCGTAGCGGCGCAGGAAGCCGAGCAGTATCGGGAAGTACGGGAACAGGGGAGAGATGGCGTTGGTCGTCGAGTCGCCGATCCGGTACGCCACCTGCGCGAAGGCGGGCGAGTAGCCTAGCATCATGAACATCGGCACGAATACCGGGGCGAGCAGGGCCCACTTCGCGGAGCCCGAGCCTATGAACAGGTTGACGAACATCGTGAAGAGTATGACGAGCACGACCATCAGGATGCCCGTGAGGTGCCAGGCCTTGAGCAGGTTGCCGAGCGAGACCGCGAGCACGAGGCCCATGTTGGACCAGTTGAAGTAGCTGACGAACTGGGCGATCACGAAGACGAGGACGATGTACCCCGCCATGTCCTTCATCGCGGCGGTCATGTGCTTGGCGACGTCGCCTCCGGTCTTGATGGCCCCGGTCTTCTTGCCGTAGACGATCCCTATGAGCACGAACCAGAGGAATATGAAGGCGATGATGCCTGACAGGAAGGGAGAGGGGACGAGGCCGCCCTTGGGATTCCTGAATACCGAGGTCTTGGGCCAGAGCGCCGCCACGACGGCCGCCCAGTAGACGAGCGTCGCGACGCCCACGAGCCTGAGGCCCTTCTTCTCCGCCTGCGTGATCTCCATGCTGGTCTCTTGCACGGCGAATCCGGCCTTGGGGGTGTAGGGGCCCATCTTCTTCTCGACGGAGGTCGTCACCCAGGTGCCTACGACCGTCAGGATGAGCGTAGAGGCTATCATGAAGAAGTAATTGACCGCCGGGTTGACCAGGATCGACGGGTCGATGATCTTGGCCGCTTCCTGGGTGATGCCGGCGAGGAGCGCGTCGGTCCCGACTATTATCAGGTTGGCGGTGAAGCCCGCGCACGCGGCGGAGTAGCCGGCGGCGATACCGACGAGCGGGTTGCGCTTGGCCGCGTAGAAGATCATGCCGGCCAGCGGCGGGATGATTATCACGGCGGCGTCGGAGGCTATGTTCCCGCAGATGCCTACGAGCATGATGATCGGGACGAGGAGCTGCTTGGGCGCGCCTAGGATGAACCGCTTCATCATCGCGTTCATGAGGCCGACCTGCTCGGCGAGGCCTATGCCCAGCATCATGGTCAGCACGAGCCCGAGCGGGGCGAACCCGACGAAGTTCTTCGTCAGGTCGATGAACATGTACTTGATGCCCTCGCCCGAGAGGAGGCTCCTGATAGCGACCATGGAGTCCTTGGCCGGATGCTTGACCTCGATCTTGAACATCGAGAGGATCGCGGAGAGCGCGATGACGGCGACCATCAGTATCACGAACATCATGAACGGATGCGGTAGCTTATTGCCCGTCCTCTCTACCCAATCGAGGAATCGGTAGAATACCGGCTTCCTCTGTTTCTTTTCCTGCGTCACGGGCTGCCTCCTAGTGAATCGTGGGGTAATGGTCATATTAGTGACATGGCCATTACTGTTAGTACCACGATTCAAGGGCCCCGTCAACTTTTTTTTTGAGCCTTTTTCATGAAACCGTCATCCCCCCTAGCGGGCATGACGCAATAAATAGTTGACAGATTTAATATCATAACTTAAGGTTAAGAACGTCTTAACATTTCCTTAAGGAACGGAGGGTCGCATGAAGAAGCAGATGATAATCGTCGCGTTGTTAACGGCGACGGCTATGAGCGTATTCGCCATGGGAACGAAAGAGGGATCGTCGGGCGCGGCCCCCGCCGAGAAGGCCATGACCCACGACGAGCTCGTCGCGGCGGCCCGGGCCGAGGGCAAGGTCGTAGTATATTCTATAACGTCCCGCATCGCCGGCGCGGCGACCGAGTTCGAGAAGCTGTACGGCATCAAGGTCGAGGCCTCCAACCTGAAGGACGGCGAGCTCATCGAGAAGGTGAGCAAGGAAGTAGGCGGCGGCATCCAGGGCGCCGATTTCGTCATCTGCCAGGACTCGGGCCGGGTCTACGGCCAGCTGATCGCCCCGGGCTTCCTGACTAACTACGTCCCCCCGTCGATGAAGTCCATTATCCCCGCGCAGTACCAGAACCCGCTGACGTTCCAGCTGATAAACAAGGTTTTCATATTCAATAGCGAGCGCTCCACGGCGCCCGTCATCAAGAACGTGTGGGAGCTTACCGAGCCTAAGTGGAAGGGGCTCGTCCAGTTCAAGGACCCCAAGGCGGAGGGCGTGAACGCCAACTTCCTGACGATGATCACCTCCCCGGAGTGGAGCGCTAAGCTCGACAAGGCGTACCAGGACCTGTACGGGAAGAAGCTCGCGCTGACCACCAAGAACGCGGGCTACGAGTGGATCAAGCGCTTCTTCCAGAACGGCCTGGTGCTCGGCAATAGCGACACGACCATCTCCGAGAACATAGGCATCAAGGGCCAGCCCCAGACCACGATGGGCCTCTTCGTCTATTCGAAGAAGCGCTTCGACGCGAAGAAGAACCTCGCGCTCGAGCCTATGACCGAGGTCGCGCCCTTCTCCGGCTTCATCTACCCGGCGTTCGTGATGCTCACGAAGAACGCCGCCCATCCCGCCTCGGCGAGGCTCTTCATCGAGTACCTGCTCACCGCCGAGGGATTCAAGCCTTGGTCCAAGGACGTGGGCTCGTATTCCTCCAACCCCACGATCCCCGTGAACGACGACGACCAGCCGGTGTCGTTCTGGGCAACGAGGCTCGTGCCCGAGGATCCTCAGTACCTGTTCGAGAACAGGGCCGCGGTCGAGGAGTTCGTCAACAACATCACCTACTGACGGAGTAGGGCGACTCGTACAAGGGGGCGCGGGCCTGATACGCTCGCGCGCTCCGCGCCCTTCGCCCGCGCTTTCGCGCCGCCCGGGCGGCGCCGCGCGGGACGGCCTCGCGCGCGGGACGGCCCCGGCAGTCCCGCGAGAAGGAAATCCTATACCATGACACTAGGAAACCGCGTCCGTTTTTTCTTCAGGAAGCCGCATAACGTCATCCTCACTATCCTGGCGGTTTCCCTCGCGTTCCTGACGCTACTCCCGCTGCTATCGCTCCTTAAGGATACGGTCGTAGTCCATCCGTCGGAGATCATGAGCGTGAAGGGCTCCAAGATGGGCGACCTGACCTTCTTCCATTGGAAGAAGGTGTTCTCCGACGGCGAGACGAGCATGAACCTGTTCTATAAGCCGCTGTGGAATACGATCCGAGTGTCGCTGTGGAGCTGTCTGATAGCCATAGGGCTGGGCGGCGGCGTGGCGTGGCTCGTCACCCGTAGCGACATGCGATGGAAGCCGTTCGTCTCGACCGTGTTCATTTTCCCGTACATCATGCCCTCCTGGACGCTCGCCATGGCATGGCTCAATTTCTTCAGGAACAGGCTGATAGGCGGCGCCCCCGGATTGTTCACTGCGCTCACGGGGATCGAGACGGCCGACTGGTTCGCCTACGGGGCCTTTCCCATAGTCGTCGTGCTGGGCCTGCATTACGCGCCGTTCGCGTACATCCTGATAGGCGGTATACTCCGTAATATGGACGCCAACCTGGAGGAAGCGGCGGTGATACTCAAGGCGGGCCGGCTCAAGATACTGTCTCGCATCACGCTGCCCATCGTGATGCCCGCCGTGCTCTCGACCTTCCTGCTCGTGTTCTCGAGCTGCATGAGCGCCTTCGCGGTCCCGGCGTTCCTAGGCACGCCGGTCCGGTTCCAGGTGCTGACGACCCAGCTATACCGCACCCTCAACGGGCTCAACCCGGGCTACGGCTATATCATGGCCCTCGTGATGATAGTCATAGGCACGGGCATCCTCATGATCAACCAATGGATAATAGGCAAGCGCAAGTCGTTCACGACGGTGACCGGCAAGAGCTCCAATATCTCGTTCGCCCGGCTCAAGGCCATGAGGGCGCCGATCTCGATAGCGCTCGTAGCCTTCGTGTCGCTCATCGCCATCCTGCCCCTCGTTACGTTCGCCATCGAGTCGTTCATCATGGCGCCCGGCGACTACTCCCTTAAGAACCTGACGCTCCAGTTCTGGGTCGGCAAGGGCAGCGAGGACATAGGCGGCGGCGAGCCGGGTATCCTCCTTAACAAGTATATCTACCTCGGGCTGTGGAACAGCGTGAAGCTGTCAGTAGTCGTGGCCTTCGTCGCCGGGACTGTGGGCGCGCTGACCGGCTACGCCGTCGTCAAGGCCCGAGGCACCAAGCTGGCCTCGCTCGTCAACAACCTGGCGTTCTTCCCGTACCTGATGCCGTCGATGGCGTTCGCGGCCATATACCTGTCCATGTTCGCCAAGCGCAACCTGTTCATACCGTCGCTGTACGGGTCGTTCGCGCTCCTCGTGCTCGTGGGCGCGGTCAAGTACCTGCCGTTCGCGTCGAGGGCGGGCATGAACGCCATGCTGCAGCTTAGCAACGAGATAGAGGAGGCCGGGCTGATCGTCGGCATCCCGTGGTGGAAGCGCATGACCAGGATCATCTTCCCTATCCAGAAGTCGAGCTTCCTCTCGGGCTACCTCCTGCCGTTCATCTCGTGTATGCGCGAGCTGGCCCTATTCGTCCTGCTCATAGTCCCGGCCAACCGGGTGCTGACGACGATGCTCTTCCAGTACAACGAGAAGGGCTGGAACCAGTACGCCAACGCGATCAACCTGCTCATAGTCCTCATCGTGCTCGTATTCAATACGGTGATAAACAAGGCGACCGGCGCGTCGATAGACAAGGGAATCGGAGGATGACATGCCCGAGATAATACTCAAGAACGTTTCGAAGCGCTTCGGGAAATTCGTCGCGGTCGACGACCTTTCCATGGTCATAGGCGACGGAGACTTCGTGACCCTGCTGGGGCCGTCCGGATGCGGAAAGACCACGACGCTGCGCATGATAGCCGGGCTCGAGACGCCGACCGAGGGAGAGATCCTCATAGACGGCAAGACGGTCTTCTCCTCGGAGCGGGGCGTCGACGTCTCCCCCGATAAGCGCGACGTCGGCTTCCTGTTCCAGAACTACGCGCTCTGGCCCCATATGACCGTCGAGCAGAACATCTCCTTCGGGCTGGAGAACCTCAAGTGGGATAAGGAGCGCATACGGTCGCGCGTGGCCGAGCTGCTCGCGACGCTAAAGATAGATCAATTCGGCAAGCGCTACCCGAGCGAGCTATCCGGCGGGCAGCAGCAGCGCGTCGCCATCGCCCGTACCCTTGCGACGGGGCCCAAGGTGCTCTTCATGGACGAGCCGCTGTCGAACCTGGACGCGAAGCTGCGTACCGAGATGCGCTCCGAGCTCAAGCGGCTGCACGCCGAGACGGACTCGACCTTCGTCTACGTGACGCACGACCAGCTGGAGGCGATGACCCTGTCGACTCGGACCTGCCTGATGAAGGAGGGCGTGCTCCAGCAGTACGCGCCGCCGCTCGAGGTGTACCACAACCCCGCCAACCTCTTCGTCGCGGATTTCGTCGGCAGCCCGACGATGAACTTCCTGGAGGGAGTCGGCCGAGGCGTGAATCTCGACGAGATCAAGATGTCGGTATCGGGCCTCGACCTGCTGTTCTCCCCGGTCTCTGGAAGCATCACGCTCCGCGACGACCAACCCATAGTCATGGGTATTCGGCCCGAGTTCGTGCGTATAGGCGAGACGGGCAAGGGGAGGGCGAGGGTCTACGCCGCCCTTCCCTCCGGTATGGAGACGGTCGTGAAGCTCCGCTCGGGGGACCAGCTCCTGACCTCGGTCGTATTCGGATCCATCGACTACGAGGCGGACGGTGAGGTCGGTTTCGGGTTCGACGGTGAAGGGTGCGTAGTCTTCGACAAGGAGACCGGCGCCAACCTGGCGATCGGTAAGCTGGCCATAATCTAGCCATGGGCACGGCCGCAGCGCGGAAGATCCTCCTCGTCGAGGACGAGGACCACATCGTCGAGCTCCTCTCCATGAGCCTCGGCCAGAACGGCTTCGAGACCCGTACCGTCGGAGACGGCGCGCTCGTCCTCGCCGCCGCGACGAGGGAGCGCCCCGACCTGATCCTGCTCGACCTGATGCTGCCGGGCCTCGGCGGGCTCGAGGTCTGCCGGGTGCTGAGGCGGGACCCGGCCACGGCCGGGATCCCCGTCATCATGCTCACCGCCAAGAGCGAGGAGAGCGACAAGGTGATAGGCCTGGGGATAGGGGCCGACGACTACGTGACCAAGCCGTTCAGCCTGCGCGAGCTGATCGCGAGGATAGAGGCCGTGCTCCGGCGCGGCAGGCTCGGCGCGGAACCGGAAGCGCTCTCCGCCGGGGCGCTGTCAGTAGACGTAGCCGGGCATTCCGCCAGGCTCGGTTCAGAGCCCCTCGCGCTGTCGCCGACGGAATTCTCCATCCTCTCGGCCTTGGTCAAGGCGACGGGCAGGACGGTGAGGCGCGCCGAGCTCGTCGGCGATCCCGAGGCGGGGCCGGAGGCCGGAAGGGCCCTCGACGTGCACATAAGGAACCTGAGGAAGAAGCTGGGCGGGGGCGCCGGTTCGGGGCCCTCGATCGTGACCGTCCGGGGCGTCGGCTACTCGCTGCATGCCTAGCGCTAACGGCTTCCTCGAGCTATTGAACGCTTCCTCCGGAGCGGCGCCGGTACTAGTCGACGCCGCCGTCCTACGGCTCCTGTTACGCGCGCTCGGCCTGGCCGTGCTGGCGATCGCCGGCACGGCTGCCCTGGCGGCGGCCCGCGCGGTCTCGGACCCGCGGCGGGGCCGTTCCCGCGAGCCCGCGAGAGCCTCCGCGGGCGAGTGGAGCGCGACGGACGGCGCCCTCGCCGAGGCCCTGTACGAGTCTCGGAGGCAACTGGAGGCGATGGTCAGGAAGACGAACGACCGCAATAATTATATCAATTCCATCTTCTCGTCTATCGAGGATGGCCTTCTCCTCGTGGACCCGGACGGCGGGGTCGCGCTCTACAACCCGAGGGCCATGGAGCTGCTCGGACTCGGGCCGGAGCTGTTCTTCGGGAGGCGCGACGATCCGGCGCGGGGCGAGGCAGCCGTCGCGGAAATACTCGCTGCGTGCCGGCGCGTCGGGGCGGCCGCTTCCGCCGAGCACGACTCTCCCGCGGCGCCCGACTCTCCCGCGGCGCAGGAGACGCTCCAGCTGGAGACTGGGGCCGGCCGCTATCTCTCGGTGCGGATCCGCGCGATAACGGATAAGTACAGGAGCGGGCGCGAGTTCGGATCGCTCGCGGTCATAGGGGACGTCACCGAATTCCGGAAGCTCGAGATCCAGAAGAAGGATTTCGTCGCTAACGTGTCGCACGAATTCCGTACGCCCCTGACCCTCATCTCCGGCTTCATAGAGATGTTCAGGATGGGCGGCGTCATACCCGAGGCAGATAGGTCTCGGGCCTTCGAGATTATGGACCTCGAGGCGGAACGCCTCAAGCGCCTCGTGTCCGAGTTGCTGACGCTATCGGAGATGGAGAGCGAATTGCCCTTCCACGACGAGGATGCCATACGCGTGGCCGAGGTCCTCGCTCGCCTCGCGCAGTCCCTCGAGGGCCTCGCCGCGCGGAAGGGCCTGAGCCTACGCGTGGAGATAGGCCGGGATCTACCGGCGCTGTACGGCAACGAGAACTGGTTCTACCTAGCCGTGAAGAACCTCGTGGAGAACGCTATCAAGTATTCGCCGGGCGGGACCGGCGGCGAGGTCCGCCTCGCGGCGTCGGCCCGCGACGGCGCGGTCTGTATAGAGGTATCTGACACGGGAATAGGGATCGCGGAAGCAGAGCTGGAACGCGTCTTCGAGCGCTTCTACCGCGTGGAGAAAGCCCGCGGATCAGGCAGGGGCGGTAGCGGCCTCGGCCTGGCCCTGGTCAAGGACGTCGCGGCCATGTTTGGGGGAAGGGTCTCGGTACGGAGCGCGCTAGGGAAGGGGTCGGAATTCGCCCTGACGCTTCCCGTCAGGAAATCGGGCGAAGAGAACGTCAGCGGGGGAACGCATGGCCATTAACGAGAGAAGCGGAGCGACCGTGGTGCTCCTGGTCGGATATCGCTATTCCGGACGGAGCCTCGCGCTCCAGCGATTGGAGCTCGCGGGATATACCTGCGTCGACAACCTGCCTCCCGCGCTCCTGCCCGGGTACCTCGATCACGGCGCCTCCGCTGATCGGATAGGCAGGATCGCGGTAGCGCTGGACACGGAGGGCCCGGGCGGCCCGGCCGAGACGACCCTGCTCCTCGACCGTATGGAGAATGAGGGCAAGCGGCCCTGCCTCGTGTTCATAGAGGCGGGAGACTCGGTTCTCGCGGAGCGGCGCTCCTCGGGAGACGAGCTCGCGGCTCCCGAGGGCGAGGGGATGCCTCTCTCTCCCAGGGAGGCCATGGCGCCGATCCGGGCACGCGCCGACCTCGTCTTGGACAGTTCCTGGATGTCCCCGCTGGAGGAACGCGATAGGATAATCGCCGCCGCGGAAGGACGCTCGCGCGATGTCAGGCCCACCGTCGAGATCATGTCCTTCGGCTTCAAGCACGGCGCTCCCGCCGGGGACGTCTCCATCGACGTGCGCTTCATCCCCAACCCCTATTACGTATCGGCGCTGCGCCCGCTCTCCGGCCTTGACCGCGCCTGCTCCGGTTACGTGCTCGGCCACGAGAGCGCCTCCGCGACCGTTGAAGCGCTCCGCTCGCTGGTACGGACGATGCTCCCGGCGTACGCCGCCCAGGGGCGCCACGTGCTCAAGGTGCGGATAGGCTGCACGGGCGGACAGCACCGCTCGGTCGCGGTGGCCGAGGCGCTCCGCGCCGCATTGGCGGCCGACGGCGTCCCGTGCTCGGTCAGGCACCGGGAGATCGAGGCGGGGAGGCACCGGGCCGGCGGCGCGCCCGCCCCCTAGCGGAACCCGTACTTCTCTATGATGAAGTCGATGTCCTTGTCTCCCCGGCCGCTCAGGTTGACGAGGATGGAGCGCCGCGGCTCCTTCCTGGCCAGCTTCATCGCGAAGGCGACCGCGTGGGCGCTCTCCAGCGCGGGGATTATGCCTTCCTTGCGGCTGAGCGTATAGAACGCGTCCACTGCCTCGTCGTCCGTGGCCGAGGTATAGCTCACCTTCTTCAGGTCGTGGAGCATGGAGTGCTCGGGGCCGACGCCGGGGTAGTCAAGCCCGCTCGCGATGGAGTAGACGGGGGACGGCTCGCCCTTCTCGTCCTGCAGGAGGTAGCACTTGAAGCCGTGTATAGTCCCGGGCTTGCCGTAGGTGATGGTGGCGGCGTGCTCGCCCGTCTTGCCGCCGCGGCCCATGGGCTCGACGCCGTAGAGGCTCACGTCCTCGTCCTCGAGGTAGGCCGAGAAGATGCCCATCGCGTTGGAGCCGCCCCCGACGCAGGCTACGACGCTATCGGGATGCTCCCCCGTCATCTCGAGGAACTGCTCCCTGGCCTCGATGCCGACCACGCGCTGGAAGTCGCGTACCATCATCGGGAAGGGGTGGGGGCCGACGACGGAGCCTATGCAGTAGATGCTCGTGACGGGATCCTGGAGGTAGGCCTCGAAGGCCGAGTCCACTGCCTCCTTGAGGGTCTTAAGGCCGCGGGAAACGGGAACGACCGTGGCGCCCAGTATCTTCATCCGCGTAACGTTGGGAGCTTCCTTCTTGATGTCGACCTCGCCCATGTGTATCTCGCACTCGAGGCCGAAATAGGCCGCCGCCGTAGCGAGGGCTACGCCGTGCTGGCCGGCGCCGGTCTCGGCGATCAGCTTCTTCTTGCCGAGGTACTTGGCCAGCAGGGCCTCTCCCATGCAATGATTCAGCTTGTGCGCGCCGGTATGGTTCAGGTCCTCGCGCTTCAGGTAGATGCGACCGCCGCATTCGTCCGAAAGCGTCTTGGCGAAGTATACGGGCGTGGGCCTCCCCTGGAAGTGCTTGCGGATGCTCCGCAGCTCGGATATGAACTCGTGGGACTTGCTTATCGAATAGTACGCGTCGGTGATCTTGTCCATCTCGACCTGCAGGCCCGGGGGTATGAAGCTTCCGCCGAACTCGCCGTAATTGCCTTTAGCATCCGGGAAGGTCTTGAAATAATCGCCCATGTGTATCTCCTTGTAGAAACGATAGCGAAGTATATCGGGCCTTGGTGTATCTGTCAATAGAAACTCGTACCCGTTATACAGATCGACTCCCAGTCAGCCTCGGCTAGCCTCGCCGGCCTTCCTCGCTATCGTTAGGCGGCTCTTTCCGCGTATCCGCGCCAAAGGATCGCTTGACAGACTCATAGGGCCGCTTCTAGTGTTCAACGATGCCAGATCGACCGACCGTTATTTTTCAGCGTCACGCGCCCGCCCTGCGTCCCGAATTCGTGCCCCTGGGCTTCCTCGTGGAGGAGCCCGCCCACGGATACGAGGTCTACAGGCGCTTCACCGAGAGCCTTTCCGGGCTATGGGCCGTAAGCGAGAGCCAGATGTACGCGACCATCAAGCGGCTCCAGGAGCGCGGCTTGGTGGTCGCGAGCGACGGCGGCGAGCATGCCGACGGCGATCCGCCGCGCGGCCCCGGTTCGGCAAAGCGCCTATTGTCTCCCAGCGAGGCCGGCCGGGCCGCCTTCGCCTCATGGCTCGCCGAACCGACGCCGTGCAGCCCGAGGATACTGCGCCTCGAGTTCATAACGCGGCTATATTTCGCCTCCAGGCTCGACAGGGGCTCGGTCGCCGGCATCCTGGCGTCGCAGAGGGCCGAGGCGGAAATAGCCATCGCCAGGCTCCGAGCGTACCGGGACGCGGGCCAGGAGGGCCTAGACCCGTCGTCCCTCGCGCAGTCGTTCAGCGACGGCCAGCTCCGGGCGGTCCTGGAGTGGCTGGACGGAAGCGTCGCCGCCGCCGTCTACCCTCGGCGTTGACCCGCGCCGCCTTCCCGCGCTAAGGTCGGCGCATGAATCGTCGAAGCATCAGTAACAGCATCGTCAGGCTCGCCGCGCTGGGAACCATACTGGCGTCGGGCTCGCGGCTCGTCGCGCAGGAAAGGCCGCTGCCTCCCTTAGCCGAGTATTCCATACGTCTCTCGGATTCCATAGTCTTCGAGGTGGACCCCCGCATAGAACTGCTCTCCGGGGCGCAATCGGCGACCAGCTGGGTACGGGATTCCCGCGGGCCCGGCGGCGGCGACAACCGGTACTTCAACGAGCTGTCGGCCCTGTTCAAGCCGTTCTCCGGCTCGCGCGGCGTCCGCGAGAGCCAGGCGATGACGAGGCGAGGATTCTCCTACGACGCGCCCCCGGCCTTCGTCCTATCGCTCGACGGCGGCGCGGCGATGCTCCCGCCCGCCGAAGGCTGGTCCGAGTATCTCGTGCGCAGGGCCGGAAGCGCGGCCAGGCTCGACGCCTTCGCCTCGGCGTTGGCCAAGCTCTACGAGGATGCCGAGTTCGAGGGCTTCCTGGCTAAGCACGAGGAGGATTACCGCCGCTGGCTATCTGAGGCTAGCGACGGCTTCGACGCCGCTAGCGTATCCGCCTGGATAGAGGATTTTTACGGGCGCCCGTCGATTCCGGCCGAGTACCGCTTCGTATTCGCGCCGGCGATGTTCCCCGGCGGCGGCTACGGCTTTAGCCGCGTCGTGGGAGACGGGGACGACCGGAGGATGCTCGTATACCAGGTAGTCCGCGCGCAGGGCTCCGCCGACGGCGGCCCCGGGTTCCCGTCCGGCTCGAGCCTGGCCATGCTCGGACTGCACGAATTCGGCCACTCGTTCGTTAACCCGGCCTTGGAGAGGTACGCGGAGGATCCCCGTTTCAAGCGCGGCCTCGAGGCTATCTTCGCGCCGGTGGCCGATACGATGCGAAAGCAGGCTTACGGGCAGATGCCCGTATTCTTGAACGAGCTCGTCCTCAGGGCCGCCTGCGTAATCGCCGAGCGGGACCTGGGCCTTCGAACGCCCCTGTCGGCGGACATCGGGATGCGCTCGGAGCACGGCAAGGGGTTCTATCCCATCCGCCGCGTCGTCGAGCTCCTCGAGGAGTACCGCGCCGGCGCCGGCCGCTTCCCCGATTTCGCCTCGTTCGCCCCGGTTCTCCTCGAGCGTCTCTCCTCCGAGGCCGAGGACATCGTCCGGAGGGGCGCCCGGGAAGGCTACGCCGGTTCGATCTCGGCCGGCGCGCCGGCCGTCGAGTCACTCGCGGAGGGCTTCGAGCTAGCCGGCGGAGTAGGCGCGGGGGAGAGCCCGACGCCGTACGGATTCGCCGTAGACATAGGGGCGACGTGCGGAGGGGGCGACGGCTCGGCATCGCGGATAGGCTATGACACCGTCTCGCCCGGCTCTGGCGCGAGGTCCCTGGTCCTCGCGGGCGACGCCGCTACGAGCGAGTGGTACTACCTTAGCCGGCCGATAAGCCCGATGAAGGGGACCCTGACCCTGCGCTACAAGGCGAGGGGCACGCGCATACAGAAGGAAGGCTCGCAGTTCGGCGGCAGCTACGTGGGGTTCGTGATCACCGAGAAGACCGGGAAGAATCGATTCGCGGTGCGCGTCCACGCCGGAAGCTTCCCGTGGGAAGGCTTCACGGTAGAGACGCCCATCGATCCGGCCTCGATAGCGTCGATAGAGCTCGCGGTATTCCTCAACGAGACAGGAGAGCTAAGCGTCGACGATATAGAGGTATCGTACCGCTAGCGCCAGGCGCTAGAGCCTCGCTAGCGCGGCTCGGGCGGCTAGGCTCCCCATGGCCTGGCGCTCCACGGCCGGACCTTCGGCGGCCGGACCTTCGGCGGCCGGACCTTCGGCGGCCGGGCGCAGGCTCATGTCCTGGGCCTTGGCCCGGTCCGACTCGCGCGCGTCCCGCCGGATCATCGCGTATACCTCCTCGAGCGGCGACGGCCTTAGGAAGAAGTACCCTTGCAGCGAATCGCACGCGCGATCCGCGAAGTAGTTCCATTGTTCCCGCGTCTCTATGCCCTCGGCGACTATATCCAGGTCCAGGCTATGCCCCAGGTTGATGATGGCGTTTACGACCTTCTCGTTCTGCCGCTCCGATAGATTGACGACGAACGAGATATCTATCTTGAGCGCGTCGACCGGGAGCCGCGATAGATAGGCTAGCGACGAGTAGCCGGTGCCGAAATCGTCGACCATGAACGAGATGCCGGGTAGCCGTTGCTTTATATCCTTTATGCGCTCTATGGCGTCCTCGGTATCGTGCATTATCGTCGACTCGGTTAGCTCCAGCTTCAGCCTCGAGGGGGAGAGGCCAGAGCTCTTGACGATGGTCTCGAGGTCCTGCGCGTAATTCGGCCGCTCGAATTGCTTGCTCGAGACGTTCACCGAGACGTAGATATCCTTGAAGCCCCGTTCGTGGACGCGCCGCGTGTCGTAGCACGCGCGCCGGAGGGCCCAGTCGCCGAGCGCGACTATCATCCCGGACTCCTCGGCGAGGGGTATGAACGTCCCGGGCGGCACCTGGTCCCCGTTTGGCCTGCGCCATCTGGACAGCGCTTCCATGCCCTTGATCCTGCCGTCGGAGCCTACTATCGGCTGGTACGCCAGGTAAAGGCCGCCGGCGCTCAGGGCCGCCTTCATCTCCTGTTCCATGCGCCATTTCACGGTCGCCTTGGCGCTAACCTCGGGATCGTAGAGCGTATAGCGGTTCTTGCCGCTCTCCTTCGAGCAGTACATGGCGATGTCGGCGCTTTTCGTCGCCTCTTCTATGGTGCGACCGTGGTCTGGAACGACGGCTACGCCTATCGATACGCCGACGTTGACGCTGCCTCCAGACGATTCTCCCTTGGAGCGCAGTATATACGGAAGCGCTACGCTCGAGAGGATCCGCTCGGACACGGTAATGCCGTCCGATACGTCCTTGATGCACGCAAGCACGACGACGAATTCATCGCCCCCGAAACGGTAGGCTGCGTCGCTATCGCGCAGGCACACGCGCAGCCTCCGAGCCGTCTCCACGAGCAGCTCGTCCCCGGCGTCATGCCCCAGCGTGTCGTTCACGTGCTTGAAGCCGTCGAGGTCGAGGAACAGCACCCCGCCGCGCCATTCCTCGTCGACGGCGGAGTGTTGCAGCAGCGCCGTCATGTCCTCGTTGAAGAGATCCCTGTTGCCGAGGCCCGTGAGCTTGTCGTGGTACGCGAGGTGCCTTAGCTTGCGCTCGATGGTCTTGCGTTGCGTTATGTCTCGGATGACGCAGGTAAGCGTCCTGCCCTTATAGTCCTTGGAATTCCCGAACGACATCTCCATAGGCGCGACGCCCCGGTGCTTCGTGGTACCGAGGAATTCGAAGGTGCGCTTGAGGCCGACGGCCTTCCTGTCCTGGTCGTCGACGTAGAAGTATTTCCGGAATTCGTCCTCGTGCTTGGTGAAGACCTCGGGCGGGAATAGGATGCTGAAGGGCTTGCCTATCACCTCCTCGCGGTCCCAGCCGAAGGTGTTCTTTATCCCGGAATTGGCGAATATGATGTTGAATTCGTCGTCGAGCCGGAAAATCGCCTCGGTTATAGTCTCGGAAAGAGCGACGTAGTGCTCCCGCGTCTCCTTGAGCTGCATGAATAGCGCATGGTCGAAGGAGAGGTCTCGGATAAGGGCGATGACGGCCGCTTGGCCCCGCAACTGTATCGCGGATAGCAGGCAGTCCATGGAGACGACGGTACCGTCGTGCCGCTGGCCTCGGAACGCGAGGATGTCTTCCGCCGTAGCCGCGTGAGGGGCGCCGCCTCGCATGGAGAATTCAGCCAGCCTGGTATGAAAGGCTCCCCTGTATTCCTCGG
>Ga0180007_10001631_pt1 | contig 29137 bp, 26 predicted proteins | sample MM_PC_MetaG_FD_121122 | JGI IMG/M metagenome (GOLD analysis project Ga0180007, IMG submission 121122) | Groundwater microbial communities from the Aspo Hard Rock Laboratory (HRL) deep subsurface site, Sweden - MM_PC_MetaG | ecosystem: Environmental > Aquatic > Deep subsurface > Groundwater... | reverse complement strand
ATGGTGTAGCCCGGCCAATCATTTCGGCTTTTCGAAGGTTCGGAGAGCAAACAATGTTGATCGGCAACAATTTCCAGCCTAAAAACAGCCGAAGACGTGGGTTCGAATCCCGCTCGGGGCACTCTTTTTAAAAATACTTTTAGGGCATAATTATTGTTGTTTAAGCAGGAAAACTTCAATTATCTTAGGGGACAAATAAAACATCCATTGGTTTCTTCTTCATCCAGAGTAAAAAGTGTTGTTCATGAAATAAACTTTAAAGGTCCAATAAAAGATTTAATGAAATAAGTATTTGAAAAATAAATATTAGATTGAGACTTTTTTATGAATTTTTAGTTAATTTTTTATACTGTAATCATATAATGGTTTTTATGAGACTATTTTTAAGCGCTGCAGGAGTTATTATTAAAGATAATAAAATACTTTTATGTCAGAGATCATCCAATGAAAAAAGATTTCCTTTATATTGGGCTTGTCCTGCAGGTACAAAAAAACCTGATGATGAAAATTTTGAAGCAACTGCTAAACGTGAAGTAGAAGAAGAAATTGGAGTGATATTTAACCCTATAAGATTCTTTAAGATAAATTGTTTTGAAATGGAAGACATGAAATTTGAGAATCATGTATTTCTTGGAAGTATTGAAGGTGAAATTAAACTTGATCCTGAAGAAGTTAATGATTGTGGTTGGTTTACTTATAAAAATGCAAAGAAGTTAAACTTAGCATTTTCATATTCCAGATTATTAGATGATTTATTAGAAGCAAAGCTTTTACAATAATAACTCTTTGACTAAGCTTGAACCAATCACGTTCCAGTCCACATCATTCTTATTCTCTATAACTGATAAATTTTTGTTGTCCAGATCTCCAAAATCATCATCAAAGTAATTGATGTTCATAGCTTTTTCAGAGACATGATGATTTAAGATAAAATCCTTATCAGATAAAATTCCTTTTCTTCTAAGATTATTCTCAGTTCTAAAATCAAGATCGGTCTTTATGTATATTATCTTGGACTGTAAAAGAAGGGTCTCAGGTATTATTGAAAATGCATTCATATAACCTAAACCATCAGTCTGTGATGCAATTTTGTCTTTACGAACTCCACGTGAGAACTCAAAAGCAAACAAAACAGCTCCTTTTTGTAGACAATTAAGGTTTAGATCATAGCTATCTATAAAAGAATCTAAAGCTTCTTTGACAGATTCATCTTTTTTCAGAATACTTAAATCTATTTTTTTAGCAATTAGACCTAAGTTAAACTTATTCAATGTATCGATCATCAGATTCAAAGCTTGATAAGAATCAATATGGACTTCATCACAAAGCAATTTATATTCAGAAATAATTAGATCAGTCAAACAAAGAAACAGCTTTCCATCAACAAAAGATCCTGTATTTTTATTAAAAAAGATATCTTCTTCAAAGCAATTCTCAATCTTCTTCATCAAATTCACAAAGAAATAATCATCCATATGAATAACAAACTTATTTGGAAGCATTTTTTGTATGTGTCTTACAAAAGTTGTTTTTCCTGAAGCAGGCATACCGATGACAAAAACTGATTTAAGCAAGCTACTCACCTTTTAACAATGTAATTTGACGACATTATGAATGTGATTATGATAAAGATTTATTCCAAAAGGATTCGAACTAGAATAGCATTTATTTTTAACATCTTTCTTCACTAATTCAATTATTTTCTTATGATCTCTTTTCATTATCGATTAACCTCCGATAAATTTTTATGGTAAACTCTACCTTTACTGGCATCAACAATGACCGAATCACCTTCTTTCAATTGATAAAGATCAGATATTCCTATGATACATGGAATGTTTAGTTCACGAGCCAAGATGGCTATGTGACTAGTTATTCCTCCTTCTTCAATTAAGACACCTCCTGCCGATATGAGATTATAAGTCTCATCGGGATGAAATGAAGTCGCCAAGATAATGTCTTCTTTTGTTAGATTTTCAGATATTGAATCTTCAATAATTTTAATCTTGCCTTCCACATAACCACCATTAGCAGATGTTCCTTGCAAATAATTTAATGTTGGATCTACTTCTATCATTTTCTTATCAAGACCGTTAGCTTTCAAAAATGAAGTTGCTTTTTCTCCATAAAGCAAAGTCTCTTTACCATCAGACATGGTCCAAACAGATAATTCAGCACGCTTATCAAGTTCTAAAGCATTGTAATCAGCAGTACCATCAATTATTGTTCTGATCTCATCAACAGTTAGATTAAAACTATCATCTACAGAATGAACTTGCTCGTTCATTATTCCATTAATCCAATTATAAAAGTTATATGCTGCTTTAGAATAAAGACCATTTCTATAATCTTTCAAATAAATGAGATGTGATAATGTATTGAATAAATATACTCCATCATCTGACAAATCCAACGCAGATTTCAATTCTTCTTTTGAATATGAAACAAGAGAATCTGAACCAGGATTTAATATTGTTCGTGAAAAAAGATTGAACATTTTCTCTTCATCCATACCAGGACCCAACCAATTAAATCCTATCCAATGATATTCATCATGAATCTTTTGCCAAGTATTTTTTGTTTCTGGCGAATTGAGTAAATAATTACTAAAAGACTTAAAATCAAGATTCTCCGTAATTAATGATTTTAATTCTGAATTAGAATCACCAAATTCAACCAATGATAATCTTAATTTTTCAGCCCATGAAGTTTTATCTTCAGCTCTAGTCAATATATTAAATGCATCTGCCACAGAACAATCATCTGGTAAAGCATGAGACCACGATTCAAGATAAGAAGATAAATATTGTTCCAATAACATTCCCCCAAACAAAGAGTTATTTGTGACAGAAACAGATTTTGAATATAATTGCTCATATCTATCAAGACTTTTTAGTCTATCTTCCACAGATACAGATTCACTTAAGGTGTCTGAAAAACTGATCAGATCCCATAATTGATCGTCAATCTCTTTTTCAAGCTTTACTAATGAAGGTCTGTTTTTAGCAATATCATCTAACCAAGCAGATTGATAGTTAAAAATATCTTCCTTATGATAACAAATTTCTAAAAAATCATCCCGAGAAACTAATATACAACGGTTCTCAGAACCAAATTTTTCTTTATATTCGGGGGTTGTTCTTGTTCTGAAATTTGAAGGAAAAATAGGAGTTTTCTTTCTTCGAGCCCACCTCCACCAAATAACATCATTAGCTGAGAACTTACAATCTCTGGTTTGTAAAATAACAATATTGTCTCCTTTAGCTGCAAATTCTACATCTTGCACGGTTCCTGTAAGTTGTTCAATCTTGTCCATTATAGGATATAAATTTTCTAAGAATTTATGCGGAGGTCTAAGCTCCATTCTTGGATTATCTAAGAAGACATATCTTTCTACTTCGTTAGTTCCGATAGTTACCTGTTCTGGTGTACAAGAATATTCTACAATTGGTAGAAATGACTGATTGTCCATATCAAACTTTGTGAATCCAACACCATAAAAATCTGCTTGAACATATTCTTGTAATATTAAAGCAGGAGTAGCACCTAATTTTTTTGCATGAGTAGTTACTATTTGAACAGCATTCATCAAATCATCCAAATTTCCATCAACAACTAATGATTTGAAAACACCTGCATAAGTAAAACCTGCACGATCTTCTTCAATACAAGAACTTCTAACAATCAATGGTTTGCTTAGATTCACATCTGAAAGAAAGCTTTCTAAATCAGGTTTATCATCGACTAATAATCTTGCCGGAATAAACTGGATCTCAGGAACTATTATCCCTGCCCTGTACATAAGACTTAAATTTCTCGCTTTTGTTCCTACAGAATTCATATTTAAAGCTTCATCATCCATCATATCAACTAATGTCTGTTGTTTCTTATTCATTGTTTTAATCCTATTTCTTTATCAGCTAAAGCAAACATCTTAGCCTCATCATAATAAGCTAATGCATTCTCGATACCATTTTGATCAAATCGCCCAAAATCTTGGTATTGAAGTTTCTTTTCATCAAAGCAACCATATACGATACCATCTGAACCTACCATCAAAAAGCTTTTATCATGAACATCATCTTCAGGAATATCAATTATAGTCCTCCCAATCTTGTTAGGAAAATCTTTTTTGAAAGTAGCGAATTCTTCATTACTTATCTCAAAATATTTCTTGTTCTCGTAACCGACACCTGCCGGAAAGAATTTGTATATTGACCAGGAATTTGGCAATATTTCCTCTATAAGTCTCTGCATATCATATATTTTATCAATATTTCTTTTCGTAAGCACGGTATGTATCTTTATCTTCAGATCAGGAAAATTAGTTCTAATATTTAATAAATTATCATAAATTAACTGAAAATGACCATTAGCATCACGATTGTAATCATGTATTTTGGCATCTGGTCCATCTAAAGGAACTCCTAATAAGTCTAGATTCTTGATTATCGGTTTCACTTTTACCAAATCATAACTCAAAAGATTTGAATCGATTCTGATTTTAACAGACAATGAACTTAGATGTTCAACCAATGAAGCAATATCCTTTCTGCCAAAAGGATCACCACCAGTCAATCCTATTGCATTAAAAGCATATTTTTTAGACCTGCTAACCAGATCAACGATCTCTTCTTCTGATAGATTATACTTACTAACACGAACTTTTGAATAACAAAAACCACAACTCATACCACAAGCAGGAGTTGCGTAAACAAATATTATTTTATCGCGGTCAGTCATACCAACTCACCTCTTACAGTAAACCCATCTATATGAGAGGTTATCTTTATGTTTGCAAATGTGTTTGGCAAAATCTTTTTATTCACTATTATCCTTATAGGATTCGTGGCCAGATGACGAAATATTGTCTTATCATATTGGATAATCTCCGATCTTACATCTTTCAGGATAGTACCTGCTGGAATTACTCTTTTTATCATAGGAAGAGAATATATCTTGTTGACTGCAGTTTTATAATGTTCAAAATTAACCATATCTTTATCCGGCACGACTTCCAGATGACCGCTCATACTAGTAAGTTTTCTGACAAAAGTCCTTCTTGTCAACAAATTTTCCTTATAAATACTTTTTAACGCTTCTAAGTTGATCTTCCAAGTATCTTTATTCTGTCCTTTTAACCCATAGATAAGATTCAGACCAGGCAATAGCTTTGGCAACCCATTAAGACCTCTGCCAGAACCATATTTGTTCATTATTCGAATTGCATCCATAATATCTTTAACATTTGAGTTCAGATTATTTTCTTCACGAACTTCTGGATCAAAAGATTCTACTCCAAATGATCCAACATTTCCCGGAGAACAATATTTTACAATTAATTTTGTTATTTCAACGCCTTTGTTTGTAACTATATCTTGAGGACTAGTATTATCAATATGAAGTAAGCGAAGCTTTGGAGCTGCCTTGTGAATCTTTTGAAAAAGCTCCTTGTATGCTTTTGGATCTGATTCCATGTAATTATAAAAATTAGGTTGTTTTCCCAAACGAAAATATAAGCCTCCATGTTTGTAAAAAGCTTGTACTTCCTTTACGATCTCATCAACAGGTCTATATTGTGGCTTGCTTTTGATAAGACTCTCTGCACAGAAACGACAACCAGGTTTATGATTGCAACCCATGACCGTCTCCAACTCTACAATTATTGGATTCAAAAGTTGATCCAATATCTCAGCACTGAAAACACTTATTTGATCTATGGCTGTGAAATGATCCTCCTTATTGAAAAAATGATTGATTATTGGACTTGTAATCACCTCATCAAAGTTTTTTCTCAGTTTGATCCGAAAATCAGATTCGATGAATTCAAAAGGCATGATATAAAAAAGTCTTTTGTACATGTTGAATAAAGATATCTGACTTAATAATTCGTCCAAATCAGGTGGAACTGATGAAACATAGCTGTAGTTCACAAAACGACCAAGAACTATGTTCAGTTCATCACAGTTCATCATTATCTCTTTAACCCTATCTCTATTCTTAGTAGTATTTCTAAGCTCTTTCTTTGAAGACAGATCATCAGCAGAGATCTTTTTCTTAGCAGCATAACGTAAATCATCAAAAGTCAGATAGAAGACCTTATAACCTTCAGATCTAAGACAACCGAACAAATAACGAGAATGTGTACTTAAGAAAGGTGGAGCGCCGTAGCCTGAAGCTTCATCAGTGAAACAATCGATAATTACACTTGTCTTAACCATTTTAATCACTTATTGATGAAAAATTAATCATTATTTATAAACTTTGACTTAAAAATTACAATTTTATTGAAAATTTTTCAATTATTAAAAATCAAATAAACAGATAATTCAGAGAAATTTCTATTTATTCATTTTATTAAAATAGTCTTTACGCTTATTTTGAACAAAATTTATAAGTCGACAAGTCTTTTTACCTTTTAAATGCAGGAATTAGGAAGCAGTTAGGGGCTTTTTACCTAGTTGAACGCTAACACGCTCGGGGCATATCTTTAAACTAAACAACTTGGGGGGCTTTTTCCTCGAGAAAAATAAATTTCTTTAGAAATTTATTCTCAAAATTCTTAATTTTGTTGAATGATTATTTTCTTTGATGTTTTGTATAAATTAACTTTTTTTGTAAAAAAATTATAATTATTGTTAATTTATTAAGTTTTCATGTATTAATATGTGGTTAAACAATTCGCCTAATTTCTTGTCATCTCTTTTCTTTGATAACTTCGTTAAACTCATATATTCATCAAAGCAACCCATCTTAATGACTAATAGGGGTATTTTATGTTTTAACAACATCCAATTTAGCACCATTCTTGTTGTTCTACTATTTCCATCTGAGAATGGGTGTATGTGTTGTAGTTCATTATGAACATAACCTGTTTTTTCAATACATTGAATTTTATTTTTTATTTCTTCTAATTCTTCACAATATATTTTCATCATTTCAGGTACTTTGCTTGGGTGTGCTGTTTTAAAGTCTGGGTTTCCTTGTATTTTATTATAGTTTTTTTTATACTTTCCTGCGTTTCTGTGCATGCTAAACATTACTAATTTATTTAGTTCTTTTATGTGCTCTTCAGTTATGTCTTCTTCTAAATTTTCTAAAATATAATGCATTGCTTCATTTAAGTTTTTGACCATTTGAACATCTTTTTTTGGCTTATCCGGGTAGATGTCGTTCATGATGATCTCTTTTGTTTCTCCTTCTGTGACTGTGCTTCCTTCTAATTGTGCTGAACCTGATAAAAAAGAAAATACTTGGTTGTCAAATGGATTTATCTCATTAAAGCCTAACAACATAACTTCTTCTTTAAGATTCAAATAGTTATTTGTTGATATCTCGAACTTGTCTTTGTGTAAATCCAAGATATTCTGCAATAATTGGTGTTTTAGAATCAATCCTCTTCTAGGTTTTTTCTTTGCAACCAACAGAAATTGGTTTCGCTCTAAATATTGCAATAATTCAACGTTTTCCTTATTACCTTTAAGTTTATTAGGTCTTAAATCATATGAATTTGAAAATAACTCTTTAATTACTAATAAAATATTTTTTGAGAAGAATTTATTGTAATCAAGCCCATTTTTTAAACAATACTTAATGATATTAAAAGCGGCAGTTGTTTCATTAGATTTGACTGGCAAATAATTATCAGTTTCCAGTTTAATCCATTTGTCACTAATCAAAGATTTTAGATGATTGTATATTCTTGTCTTAAATTTCAAGTCCTTTGCTTTACAAGGGGCATGTTCAATTACTTCTGCAAAGATATCATATTTTGTGGGCATAGAATTTAATAAACACTTAAACTTTATAAAATTAACTATTTTTGTAAAAAAACTACAAAAAAAGTTAATTTATGGCTTCATTAACGCTCGGGGCATATATGATTTTTTGAACTTTTAAAGAATTGCTCGATGAGAAGAATTTTCTAGAACGAGCACAGTTAAACGGGAAGAAGGGCAAGAAGACTTAAAATCTACTTGAAATAATTTTTTTATTTAAATCTATTTTTTTATATTTTGAAAGAGGTTACCCTTTAAAACTCATTCCATTAAAATAAAGGGTAAGATTTATATATTAGTTCTGTTTATTTAGTTAAAAATGGTATATATTTATAAAAAAATCATAGGAAATAAGAATTATTATTATCTTAGAGCTTCAATTAAGAAAGAAGGCAAATCAATCACAAAAGATATTGCTTATTTAGGAAATAATCTTGAAAGAATCAATCAAGAATTAGATTCATTAACAAATTATCAGAAAGAAATACGAAAAGCTTACAAAACAATCACTAGTTTTATTCAAACAAATCGATATCTCGAAAAAGTTAAATCTCTAAAAATTAAGAACGACTTATTTTTATCTAAAGAATCTTTATACAATATTGAGGCTTGTAAATTACATTGGCAAAAAGAATTTCTAAAACTGAATAACTTAACTCAAGAAGAGATCTTAAAACAATTTGTTATAGAGTTCGCTTTTAACACCGCATCCATTGAAGGAAATACTATAACTTTAAAGCAAGCACAAAATCTCTTAATGGAGAATTTAACTCCAAAAAATAAGACTTTAAGAGAAATTTACGATTTACAAAATACTGAAAAAGTATTTCTAAATATTTACGAAAATTTAAATCAAAAATTAGATGAAGACTTAATTTGTAAGATTCACAGTTCTTTACTTGAGAATATTGATATTAGGACCGGATATAGAACTGAAGAAGTCAGAGTTTTTAAAATGAACTTTAAATCAACGCCCGGAAAGTATGTTAAAGCAGATATGAATATATTAATTAATTGGTACAAAGAAAATGAGCATAAATTACACCCCCTAGTTTTAGCAACAATGTTTCATCATAAATTTGAAAAAATACATCCGTTTATGGATGGAAATGGTAGAACTGGGAGGATGTTGATGAACTTCATTTTGCTAAAAAATAATTATCCTCCAATAATAATAAGAAAAAAGAATCGAACAGAATACTTAAACAAACTAAACAAAGCAGACGAATGCGGCTTGGACAAAACTAAAAAAGAGTATTATGAAGATTTAATTGAGTTTACAAGTTTTGAAATGAAAGATAACTATTGGAATATCTTTTTGTAAAAAATATTCAAAATGGTAATTTTGAGAATGTTTTTTTTATAAGAACATTACGCCCTAAATGGTAAACTAATCTAATAGTTTCGTTCGGGACACTCTTATTTTTCCCCTTTAAAGTAAGTTTTGTTCTATCTAACTCTTTTTCTTTTCCCTTCTAATTGCAGTTTTATTCTTTTCTGCGACCATTCACTTAGAAGTATTGATGAGTTTATCATAGCAATATGTGTGTATGCTTGTGGGAAATTTCCAATTAGAGAATTATTCTTGCTTAAGTCTTCAGAGTAGAGCCCCAGATGATTTGAATATTTTATTAACTTTTGATAAATTGATCTTGCTTGTTTTTGCCTTCCAATATTATAAAGTGCATCAAGTAGCCAAAAACAACATATTGTAAAATAGCTTTTAGATTCTCCAAAATCATCGACTAATTTGTATCTTTTTACTTTGAATCCATCAGCTAATTCTTTTTTTATTTTTAGGATTGTTTTTTTCATTCGCACATCTTTATGATCCATAAATTCATGATATGACACCATTAGATTTGCTGCATCCAAATCATCTGAGCCATAAAACATTGTAAATGATTCTTTCTTTTTGCTCCAACCATTTTCTAGAATATCTTCTTTGATTTTATCTTTTAATTTACTCCATTTTGTCATGAGTTTTTCTTTTCCAAGGTGTTTTGCAATTTTTTGTGCTCTGTCCATTCCAACATAGCAGAGTAATTTAGAATAAAAGAAGTGTTTTTTATTTCCTCTAAATTCCCAGATTCCATAATCTTCTTTATTCCAGTTGTTTTCAATCTCATGAACAAGGTATTTAACAAATTGCCAATATTTCAAAGGCATTTTCTTTTCATATTCATAATATACAAAATAAAGATAAAAAATATCTATTATGCTCCCATAAATATCATTTTGTTTTTGATTGTATGCTGCATTACCAATTCTTACTGGTCTTGAATTCTGATAACCTTTAAGATGTTTAACTTCCTTTTCAGTTAGTTTGCTTTCACCATCAATACCATACATGATTTGCATTCTTTTTTCTGATTTGGAAGTTGCCTCTATAATAAATTCCATGAGTCTTTTAGCTTCATATTCTCTTCCGATTTTTTTTAGTGCATCAACAGTAAAAGAAGCATCTCTTATCCAACAGAACCTATAATCAAAAGTTCTATTAGAACCTAATTCTTCAGGAATCGATGTAGTTGCTGCAGCAAGAATTGCACCTGTTTCTGAATATGTAAGAAGTTTTAGTGTTATTGCTGAGCGAATAATCCTCTGAGAATTTCTTTGTGGAAGCGTTAGTGTTGAGACCCAACTATTCCAATATTTCTTAGTGTGAGACAAAAGTCTCATGCATTTTTTAGCGTTAAAATCCTTTGTTTCATCAGGGTCACCGATAATAAAATATTTTGTGAAATCAAGTTCAACAATCTTCTTTTTTTGAATAATATCAAAATCAACATTTGAGATAAGACTAATGTAATTATTTGAGTTGTTTGCTATAAGGTTATTATCTACTTGTTCAAAGGAATTTTTACCATAAGCATAATTTAATTTAGGATCATAAAGAACTCTAATTCTTGGTTTTCCCCTTATTGGTTTTACTATACGTATTATTCTATTTTGCTTAAAGAGACTTTCTTTTTTTCCTTTGATTATTTTTCTATATCTTGGAAAGAAGTCATAAACTACGAATTCATTTTTTGTATTTAAAAATTTTGTTTGTAAAATTGCAGTATTTTCTATGTATTCTTGTTCAACTTTATATTTTCCAACAGGAATAATCTTAAAACTCCCACCTATATCTGTATCTAAAATTTTTGCAAAAACACTTGGACTATTAAACTTAGGAAAACAAAACCAATCAATGCTTGTGTCTTTTTTTACTAACGCACAAGTCTTACAATTTCCGATAATTCCATAATCTAACATTGTTAAATTTTAGTTTTTTTTAATTGTTTTAAGAATTTGTTTAAATCCTGATATTGAAGGTTTATCCATGACTTGATTTGCAAGTTCTTTAAGTTTTTCATGTGAATTCTTAAGAGCTATTTTAAATCCTGGATTGAGGAAAAGTTCAACATCATTCTCTCCATCCCCAACTACAATTGTATTGTTTAAATCAATATTCATATACCTTGTTGCAAGCCTTATACCCACACCTTTGTCAACTCCCTGTGGAACAACCATGATTTCATCAGTATTTCTTATAAAGTCAACATTATCAGCATATTTTCCAAGCTTTTCTCTAACTTTGTCTTCATGTTCGGATTTTATGCTTGCAATTACTTTTCCAATAGTGGTTTCTGGAAGATTCATTTCACAAATAAACCTCTTTGCTTTAGTCATGTAAAAGGTATTGAAAGTTATAGTTTTTCTTGTTTTTGGAAAATATATTACTGCGCCATTTTCTGCAACTGCACATCTCCAAACCTTGAATCTTTTGCATAATTTTCTTACATACTGTATTCTTCTACCAGTTGAGAGAATCATATCAATATCAATTTTTTTCATTTCTTTCATTAAATCTTTATCAATATCGTTAGCGTCAAATTCTTTTTTTGGAGGTTTATCAGTTATAGTTCTGTCAAAATCCATTATGATGGCTTTGATATCTGAAGGAACCAAGTATTCTAATTTATTAAACTCATCTTTCATCTGGCGAACTTTAGTATAGAGTCTTACGTGATTTTCAACACCAACTTCCATTTTAAAGTTTTCATCAACAATCTCTAATGATTTCTCCCCCATTTTTTCTCTTAAATTATCATCTGTTAGAATTTTAATTATGGCTTTTGCAGTTCCAATATAATCTCCTGGTTCAAGAAGAAATCCATTTTTGCCATCTTTTACTTGAATAGGTATTCCGCCTACTTTAGTTCCTATAATAGGATTTCCGCAAGCCATTCCTTCAGTTACAGCAAGACCAAACCCTTCATTCTTAGAAGTCAAAGCAACCAAATCAACTGAATTATATAATTCTGGTAAAATATTATAATCTATATTTCCTGCGAAAATAACATTCTTTTCTATTCCAAGATCTTTTATCATCTCAGTAACTTTGTTAAAGAGTTTTGCCCTACTATTTGAAAGTTTATTACTAAGTGATTCTGCACCAACAAATACCAAAACCGCATTAGAAACTTTTTTTAGAACTTTAGGTAATGCTTTGACAAGTTGTTCATGACCTGATTTTGGATCAACTCTTTGAACACACATAATTACTTTCGCATCAGCTGGAATATTATATTTATTTCTAACTGCATCTTTATTAACATTCATTTTTTTGAATAGTTCGGTATTAGCAATTGGATATATTATCTCAACTTTGTCTTTTATTAGACCTGCTTTAACTGCTGCTTTAGAATACTCTTTAGATGAAAAAACAACTTTATCATATTCATTTAGATGTTTTATTAAAAAATTTGATAAGTATTTTGACATTCCTTCGTGGAATGGAATGTGCCATGTTAAAATAAGAGGGGTTCCTCTTGGGACAAACTTGTAAGCAAATAATAGTTGAAAGTCATGAATATGAACTATGTCTGCATGATTTTGTTCAAGCAAATTACTTATTCCTTCTCCAAAATATTCATTTACTTTATTGAATTCAAGAAATCCTTCCATCTGGTCATAAGGTTTTGAAAATCCTTTTTTAGTACTATAATGACATTCAGAATAAACAGCCTCTTTGAATTTGCTATATTGTTCCATAATATTTGGATCGATAGGATCTCTTGGCACTCTCAGTACCTTGATACCTTTTATCTCCTCAGAATTTACTTCTCCTGAAGGTCTTAAATGAACTTCAACAACTTCATTTCCTATGTTAACCATCTGCTTGCAAAGGTTCAGGAGATACGTTGATACTCCGCCAATATGCGGATAAAAAGATTGACTTGCATAATAAATTTTCAAAATAAAATACCTCCCGGCTTTTTTTAACTATTAAAAAACTCAATGAATAATCTTTTATAAAGATTTCTTTTGTCAAAAATAATTTTTTTAACTCAATTCTTCGCTCAGGGCATCTCTTTTTTTGGTAACTAACTATTGCATAGAAAAACTTATTTTCTTGTGATGTGTCTTTTTGTAAAATTAAGTTTTTAATCTTGTTCCAATAATAGCACATACCAAATTTTGGTAAGATTCTACCAGATTTTGGTAAAATATATAAATAACAGAATAAATCTAATATAAAATGAAAGCTGAAGAAAAGATTTATCAAGCATTTTTTGAACTAAAAGAAGCTAAATTATACTATAATCAATTAAAGGAACATACTAAGCTTTCCCACAGCTCTTTGCAAAACACACTCGATAAACTAACAAGTTCTAATATTTTAAAACAGGAAAAAACCAAATCAAATACATTTTACATAATCGCAGATAAAAAAATATTTGCTCTGAAATTCTCGGAAATTGCAATAAAACAGTTTAATAATTTAAATCTTGGAGTAAAAAATCCTTTAAGGAATTTCCTAAAAAAAATTCCACAAGACAGCTATACAGTAGTTCTTTTTGGTTCTGCATCAAGAGGGGAAGAACAAAAAGGTAGTGATATAGACTTGCTAATAGTTACGAATAGAAAAATTAACTTAAGCAATAATAAAAAAGATGCAGAATTAACTTCAAAATATTCAATTTCAATATTTCAAGCAACAACAGAACAATTCTTGAAGAATGAAGATGATTTAATAATACAAGCAAGAAAAACAGGATTTCCAATCTATAAAGAGCAAAATTTTTACGAAGTAATCTCTGATGAATATTAACAAATTATTCGAAGATAAGAAATATTTAGAAAAAGAATTAAATTTTTTCATAACTAAAAATCAAATAAAAAAGATAAGTAAGAATGAAGAGTTAGTGATTTCTCATATAAAAAAAGCAAAACACAACTTAGAATTTTTTAAACTAAATAAGCAACATCAAAAATTTAATGATTGGCTTATTGTAGCATTGTATTATTCTTTGTATCATTGTGCATTAGCATTAATAACAAATAAGAGATATACTTCAAAAAACCATTATGCAACAATCCTAATACTAATTAAAGAATACTCAATAAGCAGAGCTGAAGCGGAATTATTAAAAGAACTATCTATAAATAAAGAAGATGCAGAACTCTACACCAATCTTAAAGGAGACAGGCATAATGCGAGTTATTTAACACAAAGCAGGTTTAATCAAGAAACAATACAAGATTATGAAAATCAAGTGTTAGATTTTATTAATAAAACAGAAGAATTAATTCAAAATTAATATTCTTTCGTTCGCTCGGGGCAGCTCATTTACTTTACCGCTCAGAGCAAGTCTTCAAGTTTAAATTATTAATGTTTTTATTTCTTTTTCTTATTGAAAAAGTCCATTGCAGGGCAGCATTTTTTCCCTTGTTTGCAGTGGTTGCATACGAGTTTTCCGTAAAGAAGGGGGTTTATGACAAACCAAGATAATATTGGGTAAATCACTGCCATCAATATAAGTAGGTTAAATCCTCTGGATATGAGTAATGCTGTTCCTACGACGAATGGAATTAGCCCTACTAGCATTTGAGGGATGAAGTCTTTAAACCCTAATTCTCTTTCACAAAACTTTTCAGGGGTTCCCTTTTTAAAGAAAAGCGGTGCTATAACTCCTTTTCCACAACCGCATTTTTTTCCATAATAACAACAATACCTGCACCCTTCCCTATAGACTTGTAGTTCCATAATGATGAGAAAAATAACATATAACACACCCATAATTAAATACAACTTGAACATGATGTATGCTCCTGCAATATATAAAGCAAGCATTAGAATGTTATAGATTAGAACTATCCAAAAAGGATAACTATTATGAATTTTAAGTTGTTTCATCAGCTTAAATATTATTTGTTTATTTATTTATTTTTCTATTTCAGAAAATATTGTTTTAGCATGAGATTCTAACTCTAATACTGCATTTGCGTACAGATTACTATAATTATAACCCAGAAGTGCTGTTGTTTTATCATGTTTAGTTCTTTTTAATTCAATATTCATATAATTGCCAATCGATAATATGTTGTTAGTCATGTTATAAAGGTCTTCTCCAATAAATGTTCTGTTAATGGACGAAGGGATTGCCTGCATTGGTCCTATAGCTCCTGCAAAGTTGGATTTTATTTCAAACAAGGGAATTTTTTTTTCTTCAGAAATTCTAATCAGTTCAGGAAGTTCTCTTAACGCAAAATTTTGATATTTTTCAATACCTGTTAGATATGTACTTACTAAAGCGTTGAATGCTATTTTATTGCCTGTGTATAATCCATAATTCGATTCAATAGCTATTATTCCAACAATCAACTCTTTATCAACTTCAAATCTTTTTTCAGCCGCCAATAAATCATCCTTGTAATCATGAATGAATTTCTCCATGTGCTTGATTTTCCCATTTAGATGTTTTTCATTTTTATATATTTCATATGATTCTGCAAATTTCTCTTCTCTTGCTTGCCCTGAAAGACTTGTGTATCCGTTTAAGCGATTCTCACCCATCATTTTGAACGAGTTTATTGTTTCATTATAAACTTCAAACCTATAATCAAGGATGTATGGTCTGATATCTGTTCCTGTAAATAATAATTGGTCGATTAACAGCGCATATTTTTCGTAATCAGGTGTTTTAAAGATAGAATCTTGATTACTAACACTTAGTTCAGATACGATTTGATAATCATTTTTTCTCGAGTATTGGCTAATAATTTTGTTTTTTTTAGCAATCTCCCAATCTTTAATTGCAATTATTAGCCTATCAATTTTTTTATCAAGATCTATCTTTTCAGAGATTACATTTCCAAAGGGAATAAATTTGAGTTTAGAGCTGTAATTCTCATCTGTTTTTGAACTACAGCAAGACAAAAACATGAGTGTCGCCAATGATAACTCTTTCAACATAATACATGATAGTTTATCAACACATTAAAAAGTTTTGTATGTTTTTTTCATATATGATTCTTTAAGAATTGTTATTTATTCATCTGTTCTTTTTAAGAATAATCCGGATAATTAATTAAAACTATTAAAAATAAAGGGTGAAATTTAGAAATCTGGCATTTCATCCATCACACCGTATCTATATTTAGGTTGCTCTTGCCATTCTGTTGGACTAGTTTTCACTTCTTTAGGTTGCTCTTTTTTTATTCCAAATTTGTCTTCAAGGTGCTCTTGCCATTCTGTTGGACTAATTTTTGCTTCTTTTAATAATTCTGCAACGGCATAACATGCTTCGCATCTTATTGGCTCATCTGATATTGTGTATGTGTTTTTTGCAACCGATACTCGTTTTCCTGTCTTTTGTTTAATATACCTTTCTGCTTCTGACAGGTAATCTGAAAAGAATTCGCTGAATGTTCTTAATGACCATTCTTTAGGGGTTGTTTTTTCACCTATATTCGCGTTTATTTCTTTTGAGTTAGTTACATATTTTCCGTTTGTTTTAAAAGGACCATTTCTATCTTCTGGGCTGTATGTGTTTAGCATGTTTGTAATTACTTTTTTATCTATGCTATCAAGTTCTTCATTCATGATATTGTAAATTTTGATTGGTTTGAGTTCTGCCAAATCATTTACTGTTAATCTGCTTTTAATACTTGTATATCCTGAAACTCCACATGAGCAACATAGTGCATAGTATAAATTTACTTCTCCAGCTTCTTTTTTAAAGAAGAGAGTTTTTTCTTTTTTGAAACAGTTTGAATAGGAAGTATGTGATTCTCTGACTGTAGGTCTTAATCCTGATTTTAGCTTATCTGACTTTAATTTTCCTGCTTTCAATGTTTTTTTTGCTTTTCCTGTGCAGCTTAATCGTGAAATACTTTCAAAATCTCCATTTACTAATTTGCCGTTTAAAGACATATCTTCTGTGTTTGTTTTTGATAAGTGCGGTTTTATTCTTTTTGAAAAGAATCTCTTTGCGTAGTTCATCACTATAGGATTTGGTGCTTGAAGATTTCCCCTGCTGAGTCCTATGAATTCGAATTGTGATAAATAATTAACTATATTCATTGTTTCCTTGCTTAGTTCTTTTGTTTTCAATCTCGTTGTTAATTGTTTACAGTCACTTTCTGTTATTTGTCTTCCTCTTTTTTTAAGCTCCATAACTAAAAATGATATTGGGTTTATCACTGTCATTCTGCACACATCGTCCATATTTGTTATAACTTCTAAGATTGATTCGTTTAAAAGCGGGTCTCCGCCTAAAAGTTGAATTTCTTTCTCCGAATTACTGTTCACTATGTTTTCTATTGCCTTTTTTTCAGTTTCATTTTGTCCAATATTGTAGATTTTTAATTCTGGGGAACCTTCGATAGTACAAATAATACAGTCATTTAAGCATTTACTTCCTGTGAACAGTTTTATCATGTATACCTAATTAACACACATAGTATTTAAACTTTTCGTTTTTTTACTACTAATTAGTAATCATTGTTATATTTGTTGATTCTGAAATTTCTGTTTATGTGTAGACTAATTCAAAGTTCTTATCTTTAATTCCCAGGACATTTTCTTCACAAACTTTAAATATCACTGATGTTTAACAAAACAATAAATTTTTGAGGTGAATATAAAAAATGGTTTTAGCAACATGGGTAATTGTGTTAATAGTGGTTGGAGTTATTGCTCTTTTAATTGTTGGGCTGTACAATAGTCTTATCAGGCTTAAGAATCAGGTTAAGAATTCTTTTGCACAAATTGATGTTCAACTTAAGAGAAGAAATGATCTTATACCTAACCTTGTAAACACTGTTAAGGGTTACATGACACACGAGAGGGAGACTCTTGAGAATATTACTAAGGCAAGAGCTGCTGTTATGAAAGCAACAACTCCTGAAGGAAAAGCAAAAGCAAGCAATATGTTAAGCGACACTCTTAAGAGTTTATTTGCAGTTTCAGAGAATTATCCTGATTTAAAAGCAAATCAGAACTTCTTACAGCTTCAGGAAGAAATTACTGGAACAGAAAATAAAATTGCTTATTCAAGACAGCATTACAACGATATTGTAATGGTTTTTAACACCAAAATTCAGTTTTTCCCAAACAATGTAATTGCAGGAAGTCTTGGCTTTAAAGAAGAAAAATCCTTTGAAGCAACAGCAGAAGAAAGAAAGAACGTTGAAGTGAAATTCTGATGCGAATAACTTTTAACGAGATAAGAAGGAACAATGTGCAAACATGGTTCCTCATATTTTTATTTTTCTTACTCATATCTCTATTTGGTCTCGCAGTAGGCGTATATATTGGAGATGTTTTTTTAGGTTTGATTATAACTACTTTAGTTGGCATAATTTACACTCTTGTTGTTTTTTCTACTGGTGATAAGATGATTATGAGTATAAGTGGTGCTAAGCCTGTAACGAAACGAGAGTATCCTTACCTTTACCACACAGTTGAAGGATTAGCAGTTGCAGCAGGTCTTCCAACACCCAAATGTTATGTAATAAATGATAGTGCTCTTAATGCTTTTGCAACCGGAAAAAAACCCGAGTCTGCATCAATTGCAGTCACAACTGGTCTTTTAGAGAAAATGAACCGGCAAGAGCTTGAGGGAGTGATTGCTCATGAAATGAGTCATATAAAAAATAATGATATCAGGGTGATGATGCTTGCGGCAGTTCTTGTTGGAGTAATTCTTCTTTTAAGCCAGTTTTTACTAAGAAGTTTTCTTTGGGGTGGAAAAGGAAGCAGCAAAAGAGAAAACAACAAAGGAACAATCATTTTAATCTTAATTGGGCTGGCCTTGGCAATTCTTGCACCATTTATTTCAGAGTTAATCAAGCTTTCAATCAGTCGAAAAAGAGAGTACATGGCTGATGCAAGCGGCGCCATACTTACAAGATATCCTGCAGGACTTGCAAGTGCCCTTAGAAAAATTGCAAAGGATCCTGACCCGTTGGTTGATAATGCAAATAAAGCAACAGCCCATCTTTTTATCAGCACACCTTTTAGAATGAAGAAAAACAATAAAAGCAGTTTGTTTTCAACTCATCCACCAATTGATGAAAGGATTAAAAGACTTGAAGAAATGTGAAAACTCTTTTACTGTGATAAAAATTTTATACATGCTAGCCAATGAAAGATTATACTAATCTTCGTGAATAATTTCTATCTTTCTTTCTTCTTTAACTCTGTTTATCTTGATTATCATTTCTTTAAATTCTTCTTTATCTGAAGTGCAAAAGAATTTTCTGCAAACTTTAGGTCTGGTATTATGAATAGTGCATTTTTTATCCTTAAGATAAATACAACCACCAGCATTTTTTTGCTTTAAAAGATTCATGCCTGTTAACTCTGCTTCTATAAAATTTTTAACAATTCCAAATTCTTCAAATTCAGTTTTATATTTGCCAGATTTATATTCATCTTCATTAAGATTTATTAGAAATAACTCGCAACAAACACCTGAGCTAATACATTTATTCATTATAAAGTTGTTTAAAAGCCTGTATTTATAATTTTATTCATCTACCCAACATTAATAAACTCTAAGTTTTTCTTTCAATTCATGGTAAAAACAATCTCTGCCGAGAAAGCACTGAATCTAAAAGACGCATTTTTCATTGATACCAGAACCCCTAAAGAATTTTCAAAAGATAATATTCCAGGTTCTATTAATTACCCTATATTTTCTGATGAAGAAAGAAGAATTATTGGAACATTATACAAGCAAAACCAAGATAAAGCTTTTGAAGAAGGACTAAAAATATATGAAAGTAAAGTTGCAAATTTTATTGAAGAGTACAAAAAACTTAACCCGAAAAACCCCATTATTGTTTATTGTTGGAGGGGTGGTTTACGTTCTGAAACGATAACCAAGCTAATCGATGGTTTAGGTTATGATGTATACCAACTAATCGGCGGGCACAAAGCCTATAGGGCTCTTGTCAGAGAAGGACTGCAAACTTACAAACCACCTTTCAAGCTCATTGTCTTACAGGGACTTGCAGGTTGTGGTAAAACTGATCTTATAAAAGCAATTACCCCGTCAATTGATTTAGAAGATTTAGCAGGACATCGAAGCTCTTTATTTGGTGCTATTGGATTAAATCCATGCACCCAAAAAATGTTTGAAAGCAAACTTTGGGAGGTGCTTCAAAAACTAAAAAATGAAAAAGTAGTGTTTATTGAAGGTGAAGCAAAAAAAATTGGGGATATATACATTCCGAACAACTTATTCGAAGTAATGAAAAAGTCAAGCATAGTTGAAATTCAAACACCAATCAAACAACGTGTCAAAAGAATTGTCAGAGATTACTTTACACATGATGAAGATAAACAAATAAAAGAAATAATTTTAAAATTAAAAATTCAATTAAGCAACAAAGCTGTTGAAAGATTACACCAATTAGTTGATAAAAAAGATTACGAACCAGTTGCTGAACACTTACTTGTGAACTATTACGATGACCTATACAATCACGCAAATAAAAACATAAAATATGCTTATACAATAAAAAATAATTCCATAGTCAAGGCTGTTGAAGAATTACAAAAATTTGCTAAACAAAAAGACAATCTTAGATGACGATTAACTAATCTGAGCTATTCTTTCGCTTGTTCTTTAAAGAATTCGCCGCATTTTTTAAGTTAACTCTTGCTTCTAATGACATGTTCTTTAAAACGTTAATATAATCGCTCTTTTTGTATAACTTCTGCCATCTTTTGAATATATTTCCCGCATATGTTTTTATTGCAAGCCTGCGAGTTCTTTTCTTTATATCCTGCCAAGCATTTATCAGTGATCCGTAAAAAATATTTTTTTTCGGAAATACTTTTTTGATGTGTGTGTTCTTCTCTTTAAAATTATTGAAAAAATTTTTAACATACGATTTGCTAAAGTTAAATGGAAACCCAATAGTAAAATTGAAAGCCCAATCAGCCCAATTAGCATAATTAAATGTTCTGTCGAAAAATCCCCCTAAATACTTTTTTTTCATCAGATTTATAGGTGTGTTTTGAAGATCACTCTGATTAATCCCTTTTTCAGGCACATAACACAAGAACAAACCGTCATATTTATCCCAGCCTATGTCTGTCTGAGAAGGAATTCTGTTTTCAGATTTAAGTTTTCTACGCAGCTCTGAGCCCGGGAGAGGAACTGCCTTAAAAACCTGCACGGAGTCTATCTTTGCTTTTCTGAAAAATGTCGTGTATACTTTTGCTTTTTGTTTTAAGCTCAATAATGACTTATATTTTGATCCTTGAAACTCAGGATAACCAAATATGAACATTCCATGCAAGTAAAAGCTTTTAGAAAGTTTTTTTGAACGAGCCATTAATTGTTCAGCGGTTACGCCCTTTCTCATGGATTTTAATTCTTCGTTTATAGGACTTTCATAACCTATAGCAAGTGAAGCAACACCTGCATATTTCATCGCATCCAACAGTTCATCATTTTCAGCAACTTCACTTCTTACCTGTGCCATTATGTTGATGCGTTTTTTGAATTTATGTCTGTAATCACCTATCATCTTGCAAAGTTCTATTGTTTCAGGGATGTTCTGGGCGAAATTATCATCAGTAAAAAAGAAATTCTTATGCTCTGACTCTATTTGTTGCTTCAAATAATCAAATGTTTTCTTAACAGATACTGCCTTGTATTTTCCGTACTGCTTATTTACAACGCAGAATTCACAAGAATAATTACAACCTCTACCTCTGTTTATTGGTGTGCTGGAAAGATCTTTTTCCATAAATTTAATAATATTTAAGTCAGGACTTTCAAGAGTGTCTAAATCAGAAATAGGGGTTCTATTACCGGTAAATATGTACTCGTTTTGTTCATTTAAAAAGCTAATTCCCACAATATTCTCAAGGTCTGTCTTATAGTTAACCGTTGATTCGTTATTTTTCAAAATAGTCTTGACAAGTTCTCTGGCAGTTTCTTCACCTTCACCATGGACAACTATATCAATTCCTGAATTCAATGCTTCTCTTGGCAAAGCATCTACATGACTTCCACCGGCGATAGTCGGAATGCCCATTAACTGGTATTGTTTAGCAACTGTAAACATTCTGACGATTGAGTTACTCATACCACCATAAAACATCGCTATTTTTGCAGGTCTTATTTTTTGCAAGGCAAGATGATCAGGCATTTTTTCAATAACCGGCCCTTTGTAATTGTTTTCATCTATTGCATAAACATCAAATTTAGAATCTTTTGCTATTTGTGTAAGAACAGATATTATTCCTACTGGTGGCATCCGAACATTCCCATAAATATTTTGTTTTGTATGCTCCGGATATTGCGGGATAACACCTATAATTAAAGGCTTATTTCCTTCAAAACTTATTGTATTATACAACTCTAACCAACCTCTTCTAACATATATGATGCAGTGGTCTTTATAAGTTTGTTGCTTTTATTAGAAAAACAGATTTATTTCATCGCAACACATTTAAAACAACCCTTTATCATGCTTATTATGAAATCTTTTTCAGAACTTAATTTAAAAAAAGAAATAATAACTGTTCTAGATAGTTTAAAGCTTAAAGAGGCTTTTGAGGTTCAAGAAAAGGTTATTCCATTAATTATGCAAGGCAAAAACATCGTCTTTACATCCAGAACCGGCAGTGGCAAAACACTGGCTTTCACACTTGGTTTTTTAGATAAGATAAATAAAAAACTTGGATTACAGATGGTTGTTCTTGTTCCTACAAGAGAGCTCTGCATTCAGGTTGGCAAAGAGATTCGAAGAGTTTGCGAACCTCTAAATCTAAATGTTGGTATGCTCTATGGCGGTCGTGAAATTTCAGATGACTATAGAACCACCAATAAAAGAAATCACGTAATGGTTGGAACTCCCGGACGATTGATTCAACACATTAACAATAAACAAATAAAAGTTGGAGATGTCAAACTCATTGTTTTTGATGAAAGCGATCAAATGTTTGATGATGGTTTCTTCAATGAATGTGTTTACGTGAAAAGAAGAGCTAGTAACGACGCCCAATTAATTCTTTCTTCTGCCGCAATTACTGAGAAAGTCAGAAATTTCATGGAAAATGTCATTGTTGATTATGAATTTTTAACTATTGGTTCCTTAATTCCTAAAAGCATAATTCAAGAAAAAATGTTCTGCGACATTTTAGACAAGAACGATGCTCTTCTCAAATTACTTTCCGAGAAAAGGTTTCAGAGAGCAATGATTTTCTGCAACACTAAGATTAAATGCGATGGAATCGCTAAATTCCTTGTTGATAATAAATTCAAGGTTAAAGCCATTAGTGGTAATCTAACCCAGAATGAAAGATTAAGACATCTTGATTTGTTTAAAAGCAGCAGAATCAATATTTTAGTCGCCACAGATGTCGCAGCCAGAGGATTACACATTGAAAGTGTTGACTTAGTAATCAATTATGATGTTCCCACACGAGCCGAGTTTTATGTTCACAGAATTGGAAGAACAGGAAGAACTGACAAGAAAGGCCACGCAATTACTTTTGTATGTCCAGAAGATGTATTCAGGTTTGAAAGTATTGAACGAGATTTTGAACTAAATGTTAAGGATATTTCATAAAACTATTATTTATGTGTTTGAATTAGAAAATGAAAACAATTTTACTTGTCTATTCGCCGTTTTGTACACCGGCAAGCCCGCCTTTTTCTTTAACTAGCATGTGCTCATTTCTAAAAGCGAATTATTCAGGCAAAGTCGATGTTTTAGATTTGAACTTAGAGTTTCATAAACTAAAATTTCCTAGTTACCAAAGATATTTTCAAAACAAAGAAAAATGGGTTAATTACAACAAAACAGTTAATGATTATTTCAAAGAAAGTTCTAAGGTTTACTCTCAAAACAATAAATTAGTCGTAAATGATTATAAACCAGAATTATTTGATGAATTAATTAAACAAATAATTGAAAAGAAACCCAATATAGTCGCATTTAGCATTGTTTATTCAAGTCAAGCGTTTTATACTCTTTCAATACTTAAAGCCCTGAAAGGCAAGGTAATAACTATTATTGGCGGTCCTGCAGTTAATGAGAAGCTGAGTTTAGTTGCAGATAAGACCTTAAATAGTGAAATTGAATTGTTAACATTCATTTCTGAGAACAAAATTGACAAAACAAAACTCAACTTTAATTACACAACCAACTTTTCCGTTCACAAGCTAAACGAATACTTCACACCAAAACCAGTCATACCAATAAAAACATCAAATAGCTGTTATTATAAAAAATGCGTTTTCTGCACACACCACAAAAACATAAAATACACTGAATATCCTTTCGAACACATAAAGAATGATATTAAATCATCAAAACAAAAATATTTTTTCCTAATAGATGACATGATATCTACAAACAGATTACTAAAATTTGCAAAAACAGTTAAAAACCTAAAGATAAAATGGACTTGCCAATTAAAACCAACAAAAGAATATACAACCAAAGTCTTAAACAAACTAAAAAAAGCAGGATTGGAAATGATTATTTGGGGAGTTGAATCAGGAAATCAAAGAATTCTAAACTTGATGAGAAAAGGAACAAACGTAGTGGATATAAAAACAGTACTTGAAAATTCACACAATAACAAAATAAAAAACGTAACATATATTATGTTTGGATTTCCAACAGAAACAAAAGAAGAATTTCTAGACACCATAAATTTTTTGAAAGAAAATTCTATCAACATTGACTTAGTCTCCACGAGCATTTTCGGATTACAAAATAATACGAAAATATACGCTAAACCAGAAGAATTTGGAATAAAAAACATTGTTGAAGAAGAAAGAACTGTTCTTGAACCAAAAATATGTTATGAAACAACTTCAGGTCTTACAAAAAGGGATATAATCAAAATGAGAACTAATTATAAAAAAACATTAAATAAAATAAATAAATACTCGAGAGGTATGAATTATTTCAGAGAGCACATGTTGGTCTCTGGGTGAATAGGAATGATGCTTGGAAACAACTACTTTTTTTTCACGTTAACTGCTTTTGGACCTCGGTCTCCGTTCTCTACATCAAAGGTAACTGCATCGTCTTCTTTTAAAATTATGCCATCTTCTAGTGCTGAGTGATGTACAAAAACTTCTTTTCCATCTTCGCCTGCAATGAATCCAAATCCTTTCATTCCATTAAAAAATTTCACTTTGCCTTTCATTCTTTCACCTCCTCCTTATTTCTTTCAGTATCAACTTTTATTTGACAATTAGGACAGAAAACAATTTTTGATTCGCCCCTATTCACAATAAATCTTTTTTTGCATATTCTGCAATATTTAATTATGTTATATTCCACCATATTATATTCACCTATTAATATATTAGGAGTCCCCTTTTTAAATTATTCCATTTATTTCTTGTTTTGCTCATTATTTTTTCATCATAATGCTTGTTTAGAATAAATGTATTCCTTCAAGCGAATCTTTAATCAGTTCTTTACAATTAATTATCATCATTATTTGCTTTTCATTATTCGATGCTTTGCCTATTTGTTCAAGTTTATCCATTATTCTCATCAAAATTCTTATCAAGTCCCCTTCGAGAAGATTTGAATTTTTAAGAACTTCAAAGAATTTTTTTTGATGATATAACGGGTAAATAATTGCAGTCATTTTATTGATGTTTTGTGACCACGCACCCTTTCTAAGAACCGGATTGTTTTGTATTTGATTGAATAATTTTCTTGAATCACTATTTTCATAAGTTTTATAGAATCTAGTTTCTCTTTTACCCTCATACTCTAATGATGCTAGTAACAATAGTATTGAATACTCATCAAGTTCTATTTCTCCATTAAATATCTGCGACACTTCCAGTTCATTGCCAAATATCTTTGTTGTAAACAAACCAAGCTGAGTTAATTTATCATTCTTGATATAACCTAGTTGCGTCAATAAATTCGTCGCTTTTGTAAATCTGGCTTTTATCGACCCTAATACCCTATTTGATTTTGTACCCTTAAGTTTTTGATACGTCAAGAAATTCATAGTTAATATTTTTGTATTTTCTTCCGGCTTATGTTGATTGATAAGATTCAAAATAGTGTTGTATGTCAATTTGAATTGTGATTTTAAAGGCAATTTATCTTCCGTTGTGAACTCTTTTATTCTGTCAATATCAGCGCTTGGACGATAAATCATTGCAACAGACAAACCTTGTTTATCAATTCCTCTTCTTCCTGCACGTCCTGAAATTTGAAAGTATTCCTTGGACGTTAAATATCTAAATCCTGTGTCAGTGTATTTTCTTAGACTGTCAAAACAAACTGTTTTTGCAGGCATGTTTATTCCAACGGCGAATGTCTCAGTTGCAAACAAAACTTTAATTAATCCTTCTGAAAAAAGTTTTTCAACAATATGCTTTAGTTCTGGAAGTATTCCTGCATTGTGAAAAGCAATTCCTTTCGGAAGACATTCCCTCAGCTTTTGTGTTGATTTTAAAGACAGCAACTCTTTGTTTAAGTTGTTGAATTCTCGGCTTATTATGACAATGGTTTTTTTTTGCTCTTCAATGCTCAAAAATTGTTTTTTGTTTGCAAGAGTTGAAGCGTAATCCATTGTTTTTGCTCTTGAAAAAACAAAGTATATACACGGAAGTCTATCTCCAAGTTCAGCTATGAGGTTCCTAAAATCTGGTTTTGGAACTCTTTCAGACCCGTGTCTCCCTTTCATGAATTGATGATAACCAGGATATTTATCCAATTCTTTTCGTTCTTTTATCTCATCAAGAGTTGTAATTCCACGTTCTGAATCATAAAATTTTCTTTCTAAAGGAACAGGTCGAACATCAGATTTTATAATCTCTACAGGTGTGTTCTTTATACTTTCAACCCATGAAGCAAATTCATCTGAATTAGGAATTGTTGCTGAAAGAAATAAGAATTTTACATGTTCAGGACTAAAAATAATTGATTCCTCCCAAACATGACCTCTCTCTTGATCACTTATGAAATGAATCTCGTCCATGATACAATAAGCAACTGAATCTAATGTGTGGTCATTAATTATAGCCATGTTTCTATATACTTCTGCAGTCATTATCAATACTTGTGCTTCAGGATTAATAACTAAATCACCTGTAATCAACCCAATCTTGTCTTCACCATAAGACTCTGTGAATTCCTTGTATTTCTGGTTTGATAATGCTTTTATTGGTGCAGTATAAATAATTCGAGAGTTTTCTTTTAAGAATTTATCAATAATATAATCTGCAATCAAGGTTTTTCCCGAACCGGTTGGAGCCGAAACTAAAACTGACTTCTCATTTTCAATTGCAATGATTGAATCTTCTTGGAATTTATCAAGAATAAAGGTTTTAAATTTCATTAATAATCTGTGCTCCTTAATTTCTTTAAATAATTTTTCATAAGAAAAGTTTATTCTATTTAATATTTCCTTTCTGCCAGTTTTTCAGGATTGTTCGAGCCATTTTATCAATATTTGGTTGATTGCCGCTTTTAATAATATTCTTAGAAATAGTTATGTTTTCAAGAGTGGCTTCGAAATCATCAATGACTGGGACATCGTAATAAGCTTCTACTTTGCCTGGAAATTGTTCCATTATTTTCATAACTGCTAAATCCGGCTCTTTAACTTTTGTAAAATCAACAGAACCAATCATGGAATGTTTTTCACTTTCTTTTTCCATAAAAGGAATTACACCTGGTGTGTCTAAGAACATAATTCGATTATCACATTTGATTTTCTGCAACCCTTTCGTGTAACCGCTCATCATACTGGTAGGCGCACCACTACCACCACTCACAGCATTGATTAAAGAGGATTTTCCAACATTAGGATAACCAAGGACGCCAACTTTAATAGGTGAAGATTTTATTTTATGCTTGTTAGCCTCAATCAATATTCTTTCCCTGAGAATTGTTACTCCATAATACTTGATTGCAGAAACGAAAACACAAGGTTTTAGCTCTTTTTTATATTCAACCAACAATTTCTTTTTTGGTGCGTCAAACAGCACTTCTTTATGTGCGTCCTCAAAATCTTTGTTTTCAACCAAATCACATTTCGTAATCACATAAATTAAAGGTTTTCCTGCGGCTTTTACTTTTTTTTCAATCTCAAGATTCCTCGTTTCATTAACAAGTCTTGCATCTAATAAGAGAAGAAGCACATCAGCATCTCTAATTACATTATTAACGATATGCCAAAAGTTAGCCATTTATACTTAAAAATGAAGCTATTATAAAAATCTACTTATATAATTACGTTAATAACGCAATTCATACTAGAATGATGTACTATTTTGTTAGAATGGGACACTCATAATTGACGAAGCACAGCGACACAAGCACAGTTCCATATTTCTTTTTAGGCTTGAAACTGTTTGAGACAATGCTTATATTCTTCAATTCGTATTCATCCGAAAAACCATTAACATATAGTTCTTCCAAACTCAGTCTTAGTTGTGTTCTTGCTTTCGCTTCGGATAATGAGCCATTATATTCACAAACAAGACCGCCGTATTTATCATCAGTTCGTTTATTATATAACCAACCATAAATTATTCCCACGGTTGCGTTTTTACCACAATCCGCTGTTGCAACAGCCATTATTGTTTCCATGACTGACCCATGAATTAACTGTGCAGGTTTTTTTATTTTACGAGCAATTTTTGGGAGTATTGAAGAATAAGTCATGATATTGCACATCTCTATTCCTGCATTTTTTAGTGCTAAGTGGTATGAGCCTGCATGTATTGTTATATCGCTTTCACCCTTGCCTTTTGTGACAAAGTAGTCTTTTGGAATCCTGCACCCTATCAGTATATTAGGGTTTTGAGCTTTTTGCTCGTTTTCTTTATAGCTAGTTTTATTTTTCATTTTTTACTAATACCAAATTTTTAGATAAAGATTTTTTTTGAGGATAGTTAATTGTATCTAGAATACTCTTTTGTAATGTTGTTCCGATGTGTGCTTTCTTGAACATTCTTTTTTTCGATTACGATAAATACCAATCCTCATTGTCAGTTATTTTTCTTAACTAATCAAAATCTGTGAGAAAAACAATTCTTTTTTAAATATTATCTTTTCAT
>Ga0180007_10001630_pt1 | contig 29146 bp, 44 predicted proteins | sample MM_PC_MetaG_FD_121122 | JGI IMG/M metagenome (GOLD analysis project Ga0180007, IMG submission 121122) | Groundwater microbial communities from the Aspo Hard Rock Laboratory (HRL) deep subsurface site, Sweden - MM_PC_MetaG | ecosystem: Environmental > Aquatic > Deep subsurface > Groundwater... | reverse complement strand
TTAATTAAGTATAACTTGGCATACCATGAGCTTTTTTATAAATGTCAAATAAAGTGAAAACAGTACCTGTTGCAGTATCTGCTGCTAAGGGTCTTATGTGTGCTGATTCAATAAAATTATCTGAGTTGATTGGTTTATTTTCATCTTCTTTTTTCTTTTTTGGTTTTTCAGTTTTTTCATAATGTCCTATTAAAGCAAGGAAAGGATTTGAATTATCTTTTGATTTTTCTTTTGATTCTTCTGTTTTTTCTTCTAAAAAAGAATTTATTTCATCTTGTAATTGACCTAAACTCTCGGTTGTTGAGCCATCTATTAATTTTAAAACATCTTCAACATCAGATTTTGCAAGTTCTTTATCTATTTTTTTAAGCTCTTCATTATTTAGTGCATAGGCTCTGAAAGTTATTTCTGCTCTTCCTCCAAAAACATAATGAGGTTCGTATTGTCTTGCTTTTTGGGGAATTCCCCTAAATTTAAAATCGACTAAGATACAACTATAATAATCTCTTTTTAATGTTTTAAGAAATCCTTCTTTTGTAAACTCTTCTGGAAGATCTCCTTTAAGAGCAGCTTCTTTTATTTTCATTTTTGATTTTCCTAATAAAGTTAGTTCGAGCAAAATTGTATTGAATGTTTTTACTAAAGCTGCTTCTCTTCCTGCATCTTTCATTTCAAGTTGCTGGGCCATTTTTAAATATGGTTTTGCCCATCTTGAATAAAGTTTTAAACTATTTACCTGGCTTCTTAAGTATGTTCTTTCCATTTCATATCTTTTTCTTAATTCTCTTTCAGATTGTTTTGCCCAAATATTAAACTCCTGAATTCTCGGCAATAAAATTCTTTTTACCCTATCATTTAAATCAAGTTTGTTAACATCTTTTTCATCTTTAGAAGCTAAGAAAGCATCAATTAAAGTATAAAATCCTGCTTGTGTAGTTGCCATACCCTTTATGCTTGATTGTCCTTTTGTTATATCTACTTTGTCCATCCATATTTGTTTTAATGATAATAAAGCTGCTTCTTTTTTATTTTCAGATTTTAAATCATCATAACTTTGTAATCTTATTCTAAATTCTTTTAAATCATAAATGATATTTAAAACACTTCTTAAAACAGTATTTGTATCTGCTAAAAGTTTACTTCCTTGTTGTTGCATAACTGTTGCTCTTTGTCCTAGTTCTGCAAAATGTCCTGAACCTGGAGTTGAGGAAAAATTGTCGATAAGTTTTTCTGGTGCAAGACCAAAGTCATTCATTAAATCGAGAATAAAAAAATAAACCGGCTCTAAAGTTTCTGATGATGAATCATAGACTAATGTATGTTCTGCTAATATTTTTGGTTTTATTTCCTCGGCTGGAATTTTTTCAGCAGAACCATATTCTTTTAATAACTCTTTTCCATTTATTGCATAGAGTTTAGGATTTATCTTTCCAATTATCTGTTGAATTGTGGCTACCATCTTTAAAAAACTAAAGAATAAGTGTTAAAAAATGTTTCTTTTATTATAGTTAAGTTTAAATAAATACTAAGTCCTAATTAGTTATGAGCTTATTTAGATTTGGGAAAAAGAAGGGTGTTCTTGATTTGACTGAGAGGTATAAAAAACAACAAGAAAAAGCCTCCCAAATACTTGCAGATAGTCAAGAAACAAACACCCAATCACAGGGAGCTTTTGGTTTTCTTGGGAATTTGGCAAGTTCTAATTCAGATACAGAGTCTAAAAATTATGTGGAGGTTGCTGGAAATCCTGAAGAAAAAAGAAGAAAACTTGCAAAAAGGCTTATGGATATGACTGCTAAGATGGAAGATTTGTCAAATCAAATTTATCATTTACAGCAACGAATTGAGGTTTTAGAAAGAAAGAGTGGAGTTGGAAGGTATTGAATAAATTTATTAATCCTATTTCCTTTTTTTATTTATGGTGGTTGATTTGGAAAAAAAGATTCGTGCTTATGCTTTGAAAAATGCCCTTGCTTATAATGGCAAGGCAGTACAAGGGGCTGTGATTTCTGCTTTGTTTAATGAAGGTTTGAAGAAAAATGAATTAGGGAAATATGTGAAGAAGATTTCTGAAATAATTAAAAAAGTAAATTCTATGTCTGTTCAGGAACAAGAAAAAGAATTTGAAAATGTAAAGAAGAGTGTTAATGAAAGAAAAGTTCGTGAGGGTTTGCAGGAATTGCCAAATGTAAAAAAATCAGGAATTGTGATGAGATTTGCTCCGTCTGCTTCAGGACCACTTCATATAGGGCATGCAATGACTGCTTGTATTTCTTTTCTTTATGTAAAAAAATATGGGGGGAAGTTTTATGTTAGGATTGAGGATACAAATCCAGAAAATATTTACAAACCTGCTTATAAAATGATTGAACAAGAATCAAAATGGCTTTTGGATGGAATTGCAGAGATTGTAATCCAATCTAATAGGATGGAGTTTTATTATAAGTATGCTGAAAAATTAATCAAGAAAAAAACAGCTTATGTTTGCACTTGTTCTGGAGATGAATTTAGGGAATTTGTTAAACAGAAAAAAAATTGTTCTTGTAGAAAATTAAGTGTGAAGGATAATTTAGAGAGATGGAAAAAGATGTTAAATAAGAAAGGTTATAAAATTGGTGAGGCTGTTTTGAGGTTTAAGTCAAATATGAAAGATAAGAATCCTGCGATGAGGGATTTTCCTTTGGCAAGAATCAATGAAACCCCCCACCAATTGAAAAAAAATAAATACCGTGTTTGGCCGTTGATGAATTTGGCTGTTGCTGTAGATGATATTGAAATGAAAATGACCCATATAATAAGGGGGAAGGATCATAGAGATAATTCAATGAGGCAGAAAATGATTTACGATGTTTTAGGAAAGAAGTTTCCTTGGACTGCTTTTTTGGGGAGAATTAAATTTAAAGATATGGAATTGTCGACGACAAAAATGAAGCAGGCAATAGGGAAAGGAAAATATTCTGGATGGGATGATGAAAGATTGCCTACGATTGCTTCATTAAAAAAAAGAGGTTATAAGCCAAGTGCATTTTGGAAGTTTGCTGAACAAGTAGGTTTATCTGAATCAGATAAAGTTATTGATAAAAAAGAATACTTCAAACTTCTTGATTCTTTTAATAAAAACATTTAAATAGGTAATCTTGTTTTATAATAATAAGAGAGGTTTAAATTATGAAAAATAAAAAGGGATTGTCGCTTGTTATAACCACTTTAATAATTGTACTTTTAGTTTTAGTAGCTATTGGAATTATCTGGGTAGTTATAAGAGGTGTTATTGAGGGTGGAGCTGAACAAGTTGATGTAAATACAAAATGTTTAGATATTGATGTTAGGGCAACAGCAGTAGATTGCACTGATGGAATTTGTAATGTAACTTTAACTAGAAAAAGTGGGGGAGATGAGATTGGTGGAGTAATGTTGGTTTTTAAAAATGCAAATGAAGATTCTAGCGATGTTAAAGATATTGAAGGGAATATAGGTGTTTTATCAACTATAATAGCAGAAGATGTTGATTCAACAATAACAGTTCCAAATAAAGTAGAAGTTACTGTTTATTTGAATATTAGTAAAGAGAAAAAGATTTGTTCACAAACAAATCCTTTTAGTTTTTAATTTTATTTTTTATTAATTTATAGACTTGATCATTTTTTCTTACTTTAGGAAGTTTTATTCCAATTTCATCACCTTTTTTTGTTTTTTGAACTGATTTGTGTTTTATTTCTATATGCTTTATTTTTGATTTTTGCAAACCAGTTGTTTCCCCCATTATAACTATTTTATCTCCTAATTTTAATTCTGAAACTAATTTAATTGTTGCAACCCCTATTCTGGTGTAATAATGAATTACTTTTCCAACAAAATGTTTTTTTTCTGTTGCTGCACTATTCTCTATTGTTGAAAAATCATCTGAAGTAGGAAGACCTAAATAAAATCCAGAGGAAAATTCTCTGTTATAAACTTTTTTCAACTCTTTTATTTGATCTTGAATTCCTTTTTTTGTCAATTTTTTATCTAAAGCTTTTCTATAAATTCTTATAACTGTATCAACATATCTTGGGTCTCTGTTCCTTCCTTCTATTTTGAAATTTGTGATCCCTGCTTTTTTCATTTTTTCAATAAAAGGCAAAGTGCACAAATCTTTAGCAGATAAAACTTTGTTGTTTTCAATTTCTAATTCATATCCTTCTTGTTTATCTTTGATAATATAACTTCTCCTGCATGGATGTAAACACTTTCCACGATTTGCAGATTTATTGAAAAGGAATTGAGAGGTGAAACATCTTCCTGAAACAGCTACACACATTGCTCCATGAGTAAAACATTCAATGTCAATTATCCTTGAGATGTCTTTTATTTGTTTTAAGTTTAGTTCTCTTGCTAAGGTTATTCTTTTTGCTCCAAGGTTTTTGTAGAACTTTGCTGTTTCTGTATTTGATACTGAAGCCTGAGTTGAGATATGAAAAGGAATTTTATATTTTTTACAAAGATTGATTATTGCCAAATCCCAGCAAATAATTGCATCCACTTTTCCTTTGATTTTTTTAATTATCTTTTCAATTTTTTTAATTTCATTGTCGTAAATTATTGTGTTAAGAGTCAAATACATTTTGACTTTTTTTCCACAGATGTTTTTTATTTTTGTTAAATCGTTTATAGAGAAATTTTTTGCAGTTGCCCGCATGGAATATTCTTTTAATCCAAAATAAACTGCATTTGCTCCAGCATTTACTGCTGTGATTAGCATAGGGAAATTTCCTGCTGGCGCTAAAAGTTCATATTTTGGAGTCATGAAATATTTAAAAGGGTTAAGTTTAAAAATCCTTTTTATCATGTATTTTTATGACAGCAGAAATTTGGGGCTATCCCCATCACCTTAATTAAGGATTTTTCTAGCTGTGCTTGTGAAAATACCTCTTGGTTTTCTTTGCTTAACTTTCCCTTTAAGTTTCTGCTCAAAGCTGATATTTCTAATCAGAATATTTTTATACTATCTTCAACTGAATTAAATTATGGTGGTCGTAGTTTAATGGTAGAACGTGTGGTTGTGGTCCGCAAGACGAGGGTTCGATTCCCTTCTTCCACCCTTCAAAGAGGATGAAATGAAAACTGATATTATTAAGGGATTTAAGGATTATATAGGAGAAGATGCTCAAAAAAGAGCAGAAATTAAAAAAGCCCTTGTAAATGTTTTTGAGAAATATGGATTTAAACCAGTTGAAACTCCTGTAATTGAGTATGAAGAATTTGTTAGGGGAGAAAATAAGGATGATGAAGCTGTTTCTGATATTTTTAAATTACAGGATAAAGGAAAGAGAAAATTAGCTTTAAGATATGAGTTTACTTTTCAGTTAAAGAGGATAGCTAAGAATAAAAAATTGCCTTACAAAAGATATCAAATTGGAGATGTTTTTAGAGATGAACCAATACAAGGAAATAGGTTGAGGCAGTTTACACAGGGTGATATTGATATTATTGGTTCTTCAATAAGAGAGGAAGCAGAGATACTTGCTGTTGCAAAAGAGGTTCTGGATAAGTTAAATATTAAATCTGTAATTTATGTTAATAATAAGAAGTTACTTGATGAGATTCTTGAAGAGTTAAAGATTAAAAATAAAAACCAAGTTATTCGGGAGATTGATAAACTTGATAAACTTCCTGAAAAAGAAATAAGAAGAAATTTAAAAAAATATAATGCAGAGAGATTATTGAATATTATTAAAAATAAAGAGAATTTTTTTAAGAAATATAAATCGTATAAAGAAATTGAAGAATTAAAAAAGTATTGTAAATCTTATGGAGTTCAGATTGTTTTCTCTCCTTGTTTAGCTAGAGGATTATCTTATTACAATGGGGTTGTATTTGAAGTTAAATCAAATATTAGGGAAACAATTTGTGCTGGAGGAAGTTATCTTGTTAATGGAATTCAATCAACAGGAATTTCTTTTGGACTTGAGAGATTGGAACTTCTTGCAAAAATTAAAAATGAAAAAGAAAAATATCTGGTGGTTTCTCTTGGACAAGATAAAAAAGCCATAGAAATTGCACAAAAACTTAGAAAAAAAGAAGATGTGAGCATATATTATGGAAAACCATCTAAAGCATTGGAATATGCAAATACCTACAAAATTGAAAAAGTTATTTTTGTTGGAGAAAAAGAAGTTAAGGCGAAGAAGTTTAAAGTTAAGGATATGAAGACAGGGAAAGAGAGTTTTTTAAAAATATAGGTTGGAAGAGAATAATTTATTTAAATAACTTAGTTCTTTGAAGTTTATGGTTATGTCTCAAAAAGAGATTGATATTAAATATTTAAGAGAAGCATATCGCTTTGCTGAACATTCTCCTGATCCTAGCACACAAAATGGAGCAATTATTGTAAGAGACAATTCTTTTTTTTCTATGGAACCAGAGAATCTTCTTGGATCAGGATTAAATCGTTTCCCAAGGAATGTTGAGAAATCTACTAAAAGACTTGAAAGACCTATGAAATATTATTTTATTGAACATGCTGAGAGAAATGCAATTTATTCTGCTGCTTTTTTTGGAAATTCAACAAGAGAATCTATAATGTATGCCCCCTGGTTTGCATGTGCTGATTGTGGAAGAGCAATAATTCAAGCAGGAATAAAAGAAGTTATTGGTTCTACATGGCCTGAGAAATGGTGGAATGAAAGAGATAATTCAGTGGATTCAAAGAGAAATTGGAAAGAAAGTATTAAGGTAGCTTTGGAAATGTTTGATGAAGCTGATGTAAAATATCGTTGGGTTGAGGGGGAAATTGGGATGATTAAAGTTTTATTTGATGGCAAGTGGAAATCTCCCCGCTTATTTTAATTTAATTTCCATTATCCAGGAGTTTTTTTCTCCAGAGATTTTTGAATTTTTTACTTTTAATGGTTTTTTAAATAAAGGACAATCAAGAACAAATGTTTCAAATTCTCCTCCTTCTCCTGCAACATGAATTTTGTATTTTTTATTTAGTTCTTTTACTTCTTTGATGAAATTTTTGTTAATTTCTCTTCCAAGCCAGGATTTGTCTAATGGATAAGCTGCAACTGCTGTAATAATTATTTTAAATTTATTTTTTATTAAGTCATTTAGGTATTTTAATTCGTCTTTTTGCCAGAGAGGATTGAAACATTCAAGGTTTAATTTGTCGCAAATTTTTTTGATTCTGGATGCTTGATAATTAGAAGCAATTGCTCCTGTCACTATTGTATTTATTTTGAATTTATTTTTTACTTTTTTAATTGCTTTTTCCAAGTCTTTTAATTCTACTTCTTTTTTCCCTTTTGTTTTTTGGATAATCAAAGGAAGGTTCATAGATTTTGCCTGCTGTTTTGTTTTTTTTATTGACGGAGTGTGAAACATATAACTTTCTTTGTTTTTAGAAAAAATTGAGACAAGGCAAGTTAACTCATAGCCTTGTTTTTTAGCGATATAAGCAGAATAGCAAGAATCTTTTCCTCCTGAGAATAATATTGCGCATTTTTTTGTCATTTAAACTAAACCCCCAAACATTTCCCCCAAGGGATTTTCAAATTTTTTATTTATTTTTTTAAGCCTTTGTTTTTGTCCATTATCAAGTTCTTCTATTTTTTGTTCAACTTCTTGTTTTAAATCTGCAAAAGGATCTGGATTGTGTTTTAGATATATTTCTTTAAGCCAAATATGAATTTCTTCAAAATGTGTTTCTTGTTCAAGCCAAACTTTTTTTTGATTTTCTAAATGCAGTAAAGCTGGAAATGAAATTACCCTTTCTTTTTTGTTTTCCCCGACAAATTCTGTAAAAGAAATTTTTTTCTTTTTTTGGTTCTCTTTAAAATGAGTGAATAAATTTTTGTAAAGTTCTCTTATTTTATTTTTTATACTAAATCTTTTTTTTGGAAGAGAAAAAGAAGCCTCTCTAAGAGCATTTTTATTTATAATTTCTTTTTTTATTCTCCTATTTTCTGTAGTAATTGCTTTGTTTAAAGATTCGATTAATTCTTTTAGTGTGACTTTTTTAAATCTGGGTATTGGGCTTCTTAGGATTAATTCAGGGATTTCTTCTTCAAGTTCTATTCTCTCTAGGATTTTTTTCTTTTCTTGTTTTTTTCCAAAAAGAATTTCATCTATGCTTTTGATGTATCTATTTAACAGAATTTCTGATTTAATTCTTAAAAGAAGTGAAGCTGCTAAAAGGACTTTGCTTGAAATAAAAAACTCTTCTTTTTCGATTTTTTGAATTTTTTCAAGATATTTCTCAGTTAAGATAGTTATGTTTATATCCCAAGGATCTAATTGCTCTGTGTTAATCAAATCATAAATAATCTCTTGCCATCCTATTTCTCGATTAAACAATAAATCATGAATTTGTTGTTGTTTTATGTTATTTTTTTCCTCTTTTTCCATTTTATATAAAACAAAATAGCTTTTATAAAATGATTTGTGCTTTTTTTGGCAAAAAATTGGCTTGGTAGTACCTAAAAATATAGGATAGTAGTGCCTAATTTATTGGATAAAAAAGAAGTTTTGAAGTTTAATTCACTACTTTAGACTAATTATCTCCTGTCATTCTTTAAGGGTAACATAAACGAAAGGTTTATATAGTGCAGAGTTCTTTGTTTTTTATCACCTCTTTTTACCCAGGAGATGCTTCAGGTTATCTATTTTAGCGGCTTGAAGACTCTCCCCGGGTTTTATAATCATTAATTATTTTTTACTTTCAAATTCTGAATAATGACATTTCCCGCAATAGACTCTTCCTTTAGAGTTCATTAAAAAAATTCCTGGTCCACATCTTGGACAAAATCTTTCTTTTGTAATTTTATCACCTTCAATTTTGTATTTAGTATATTTTTTGCTAGTTGGTTTATTCTTGTGTGGTTTTTTTCCTTTTTTAATTATTTTTTTTGCCATTTTATTATTCAGATTTAGCTTCTTCAGGTTTATTTTCTTCTACTTGTTTTTCTTCTTTTATTTTATCTTTTTTTGATTTTGGTTCTATATTTTTTTTATCTTCTTTAGAAGAGTAAATATTTGCAATAATTGTAAAGGTTTGTGAGCCAAAATTTCCTAAGATTTTTTTAATTTTTATATTTTCAGCTGAAACAGAAAACTTTTCAGAAATTAATTTTTCTGTATCTATATAAGAAGGAGTAATTTCTGCTTCAACACTTATTTTAACTTCTTTTCTCTTAAATAAGAGATTTTCTTTTTGTTCTATTATTTTAAAATTTTCCATTTAGAATTACCTGGTTTTAATAGCATAGTTTCCTTTGTTTTTTATATTCAATTTTTTAGCAATCTCTGATTTTTCAGGGTCTATAACAACAATTCTTCCTTTAAAATTATCTGTTGATTCTTTGGCATCACATTTAGGGCATTTATCTCCTTCATATATTTTATTGCAAATTTTACATGCTTTTTGTTTCATTTAAATTTAATTTTATATTTAATTTGGATGAGTGAAAATCTTTGATTTGCTCTTGCCATTTTATTTCTTTCCACTCTTTGCTATTTTTTCTTCGGCTTTGATAGCTTTTTGTTCTTGTTTTTCTTTTTTCATTTGGTCTTCTTTAATCCATTCTAATTTTCCTAAACCTGGTTGTCTCATTGTTAATCCTATTTTTGGTTCGTCTCCTTTATGGCTAATTGCTACTATTCTTGCTAAACATAAATCTCCTTGTTTCAAACTTCTTTTAGTTGATTTTCCTTGTAAAGAGTTTGCTTTGCTGAAACTTACATAATCATCCATGGTTTGACTTATATGAATCATTCCTTTCATAACTCCCATATCAATAAATGCTCCAAATGTTGTTATTTCTGAAATTGTTCCATGCACTATTTCTTGCAGCTCTGGTTTCCATGTAAGCAATTTAAATTTTGTACTATAGTATGCTGCTCCATCACCAGGAATGATTATTCCTTCTCCGACTTCCAAAACTCCAACAACCATAACAACTCTTCCTAATTCTTTATCATAATAATCTGTATAGGTTTCTCTAAGTTGTTTGTCTACAGCTTCCATAGTTGGTAAACCAAACAATTTTGGCTCTACTCTTATATGATCTTCAACTTCAGTTAAATAAAACATTTTAATCTGGAAATTAGAATAAGAATTGGTTTTTAAAGGTTATTATACAATTTCTAATTTCTTTTTACTTCTGATTACAAGTTTTTGTGTTTTTATTTTTTTCTTTAGCTCTCTATCCAATGTAGCCACAATGATATCTTTATTTTTTTCTGAAAATTGTATTAATGCTTTATCCACATATTTTTCTTTTAAGTCAATTTCTTTAAATGAATTTTTTTCCAATAATTTTAAAGCTAGTTTTGCATCTTCTCTGAAATGAAGTTTCTTTTTTGAATTAGAGACTTTTTCAATTTCTTTTATTACTTGTTTTGGAATAAGAATTTGCATCCCCATAAATTTTATATTTTCAAAAAAATCTATTTTTTGTTTTACACAAGTTAGTATAAAATTTGTATCAAGTATTACTTTTTTCATAATAAAATTAAGAAAAGAGAATATAAAAAGCTAACATTTTGTTATATAAATTTTTATAAATATGAGTATGATAAAAAATTATGGTAAAAGGATTAACAGAGGTAATAAGTTCAGAAAAACTATTAAAGAAGAAGAAGATTAGTGCATTAGAAAATAGGAGAATGCTTAAAGATCAGGTAGTAATGAGATTTGATTCTTATAAAAATGCTTTTAATTTTGCCATAAACTTTTATTTTAAATATTTGGTTCCAAAATATGGAGAAGAAAGAGCAGGAGAATTTCCTATAATGAAAATCACCCCTTTAAGAAATATTCGTGAAGTTTTGGATGAACTTTTCGGATTTAAAAAAAGATCCCCTAAACATGAAACTTGGTTTGCTATCCCAAATAGCCGGTTGGAGGAGGTGGAAGAGTACCTAACAAGTAAATATTAATAAAACTTAACATTTATTAATTGGTTTTTCTATATTAATTTATGAAAGAGGATGAAAACATTCTTAGAATTTTTGAGGAAACAGAAGAGGCTATTAAGAAAGAGGATATTATCAAACTAAAAGAATTGAGTAATCAAACAATCCACACAGCTTCTATAACTCAAGATCCAGATAATATTGCTGTTGCTGTTATTATTTATTCTTTAAGCAAGATTATTGAAAGGAAGCAATATCAAAAATTTTCTGGCTGGGATGATTTTTATAAAACAATTATTTCTTTAATTGACGATTCAATAATTGTTCTTAGAAAAAAAGATGAAAAAAAAATTAAAGAAAATTTAAAATTAGTTAGGCAAGCAATTAATAAGTTATCTGGAAAATTAAAAAAATATATTCAGGATGTTTTTAAAAAAGCCAGCATAAATAAGGCTTCTAAAATTTATGAGCATGGGATTTCAATGGAAAAAACAGCCAAGCTTCTTGGTGTTAGTATGTGGGATCTTGCAAATTATGCCGGACAAACAGAGATTTCTGATGTTTCTGAAAGTAAAACCTTAGGGATTAGGTCTAGAATTAAATTAGCTATGGGGATGTTTGGATGACTAAAATAATTCTCTTCGACGCAAGTACATTGATTACTTTTGCTATGAATGGGCTTTTACCTGAATTAAAGGAGTTAAGAAAAATTTTCAAAGGAAAGTTTATTATAACTCAAGAAGTTAAAAAAGAGATTATTGATAAACCAATTACAATAAAAAGATTTGAACTTGAAGCATTAAAATTGAAAGAATTATTAGATGAAAAAATTATTGAAATGCCTTCTTGTTTAGGGATAAATGAAGAAATAATTTCAAAAGAAACTAATGAAATTTTGCGTATTTCTAATATTACTTTTTATGGAAGAGGAGAAGATATTCATATAATTGATCTTGGTGAAGCTTCTTGTTTGGCTTTAAGCAGAATTCTTGATGAGAAAAAGATAGAAAATGTTATTGCTGTTGATGAGAGAACAACAAGAATCCTTGGAGAAAAGCCTGAAAATTTAGAGAAATTATTACAGAAAAAATTGCATACAAAAATAACTTTTAAAAAAGAAAATTTTGGTTTTTTTAAAGGGTTTAAATTTATCAGGTCAGCTGAATTAGTTTATGTTGCTTATAAAAAGGGACTTGTAAAATTAAAAAATGGGATGGTATTAGATGCTTTATTGTGGGCAGTTAAATTTAAGGGATGTGCTATTTCTGAAGATGAAATTAGAGAAATTAAAAAATTGTAATTAATGAGAAGGATATTTATGAAAATGATTCTTCGATACTTTTTTAATGTCAATATTATAAGAACTACCCTCTTTTGAAATGATTATTGAGAGATCTTTTTTACCTTTTTTAACAAAAATAATTTCTCCTGATTGTGCTTGATTTATTTCATATTTTCTAGCAGAATAAAATTTTTTTATTACTTCTTCTATTTCTTTTTCTGAGTATTCTTGGAAAGGATTATTTGAGATTGCAATTTGGATGAGGCCTGTTGTTTTATTATTTTTGTCTATGGATAATCTATGTTCTTGATTTAATTTAAGTTCTAATTTTTGCCAAAGAGTTTGTTCTAAATCTTTTAATATCGTGTTTGGAAAATAGTAATCTTTAATCTCTTCAAATGAATCGAATATCTTTAGTTTTTTCATACATTTTTTAATTTAATTGGATTATTTAAGATTTACTATAATAGAGAAAACATTAAAAATCAGTTATTTGTGGTAATATTGTGGGTGCGTAGTATACTGGCAGTATATCTGCCTCCAGAGCAGAAGAAGGGGGTTCGATTCCCTCCGTGCCCATTTATTTTTTTGAAATTTTGTTTCTTAAAACTACTTCAGTATGGGGGTATGCAATTTCTATATCTTTTTCTTTGTTAAATTCTTTAAATACCTCTTTGGTGAGATCACTAGAAGTTTTTATTCTTTCTTCAACTTTAACATAGTATCTTATTTTAATATCTATCCCAGAACCATTAAAAGCAACTCTAACATAAGGTTGTTTTGGAGCTTTATTTAGATTTTCTTTCATGATTTTTTTTGCTTCATTTTCACATATTTTTATAGATTTTTCCAAATTACTTTCATATGTAATTAGGACTCCAACTTCATCAAGAATAAAATCGTCTTGGCTTGTATAGTTTACAATATTTTGTTCAAACATCACAGAATTGGGAATCATGACTATTCTCCCTGAAGTTTCTTCGCTGTTAATTGTTCCCCCAATTTCTTTTAAATAAATATGAGTAAGGGTTATTTCTATAACATCTCCTTTCATACTCCCTATTAAAATTCTATCCCCTATTATAAACGGTTTTTTTACTACAACCATTATCCAGGCAGCAATCCCTGTAATTGGTCTTTGTAATGCCCATCCCAAAGCTGCAGTTAATAATCCTGCTGTTATCCCTGCTGCAAGAATATTTCCAGTTGTATAAAAAGCAACAAAAATAATAAGAAAGACTATGAAAAGATATGTAAATACATTCAGAGAAACTTTAACATTATGGACCATCTTTTTGCTTTTAAAATGTTTTAGTAATTTTTTCTTCACAATTTTTATTATTGTAAAATAAATAAAAATAATTACTACTGCAACCAAGATTGGTGTTCCAATTTTAATCATATCTTCAATCATCATTCTATTAATCAAGATTTTTATGTCTTATAAATTTTATGGGTTATTAAATTTCTTATAGAAATCTTTAAATAGTATATATGAATTGGCTTTCATATGAGAAATAGTACTTATTATATTTTTTTTACAAATCTAGCAAATCCTCTTAAAATGGATATTCTTTTATGTTTGAGAGAAAAGGAGAAAAATGTTACAGATATTTCTAAAGAGTTAAATGTTGAGCAAAGCAAGGTATCTCATGCTTTAGCTTCTTTGAGATCCTGCAATATTGTTCAGGTTAAACAAAAAGGAAAGCAAAGAGTTTATTTTCTAAATAAAAAAACTATTATTCCAATACTTAAGATAATTGATAAGCATGCAAATACTTATTGTAAATGTGAATGTTGTGCTAATAAGAATTGTATGAAAAAATGAAAAATATATATTTTGATAATGCAGCAACAACAAAAGTTGACTCTAAGGTAGTTGAAGCTATGCTTCCTTATTTTACAGAGAAATATGGAAATGCTTCTTCGCAACACTTAATTGGGCAGGAAGCTAAAAAAGCCCTTGAGAAAAGCAGGATTACAATTGCTAAATCAATTGGGGCTCATGCTCGGGAGATAATTTTTACATCTGGAGGGACAGAGTCAAATAATCTTGCGTTAAAGGGTTTGTTCTTTAGCAACTATCCTGAGAAAAATCATATTATCACAACAAAAATAGAACATGATTGTATATTAAATACTTGCAAGTGGCTTGAAAAACAAGGGGCTACAATTACTTATCTTGATGTTGATGAAGAAGGATTTGTTAATCCTGAAGATATTGAAAAAACAATAACTGACAAAACAATTTTGGTTTCAATTATTCATGGGAATAATGAAATTGGAACAATCCAAGATTTAGAAGCAATTGGGAAAATCTGCAAGGAAAAAAATGTTTTGTTTCATACTGATGCTTGCCAGAGTTTTACAAAAGTTTTGATAAATGTTAAAAAACAAAATCTTGATTTAGTGACTTTAAATTCTCATAAGATTCATGGGCCAAAAGGATCTGGAGCTTTGTATGTAAGGGATGGTATTAAGATAATTCCCCTAGCTCATGGAGGGGGGCATGAAAGGAAATTAAGAAGCGGCACAGAAAATATTCCTGGGATTGTTGGTTTTGCAAAAGCAGTTGATGTTGCTAAGTTGGAGTATGCAAAGAAAATGCAAGAGATGAGAGATAAACTAATTAAAGGTATTTTAGAAATTCCAAACACAAAACTTAATGGTCCTGAGGATAAAAGATTGTGTAATAATGTTAATGTTTCTTTTAATAATATTGAGGGTGAAGCAATTGGAGGTTATTTGGAGAATAAAGGAATTTACACTTCAACTGGTTCTGCATGCATGTCAAACACTTTAAAGTCAAGTCATGTTTTGGAGGCAATTGGGCTTTCTCCAATTCAATCAAATAGTTCATTAAGAATAAGTTTAAGTAAATATACAACAGAGGAAGATATAGATTATTTTTTAGAAGAACTTCCTAAGATTGTTAAGAAACTTCGGGCAATAAGTCCTTTAGTAAGTTAAAAAATTTTGAAGAAAAAAATGAAAATAAGCAAATCAAAGATTTCCATACCTTCGCGAAAAATCGCAAAGATAACACCAAAGACAAAACTGAATGAAATCTTGAATAAGAATCCTAAAGCAGCAGAGATTTTATTTGAAGCTGGGATGAGTTGTATAGGATGTCCCATGGCAATGCAAGAAACCCTTGAGCAAGGTTGTTTGGCTCATGGAATGGATAAAAAAGATATAGATAAATTAATTGGAAGATTGAACAAATGAAATATTCAAAAAAAGTTATGGAGAATTTTTTGCATCCCATGAATATGGGTGAAATGAAAAATCCTGATGGGATTGGGAAAATTGGAAATCCTGTTTGTGGAGATATAATGTGGGTTTATATTAAAATTGGAAAAGATAAAAAAAATAAAGAAATTATAAAAGACATAAAGTTCAAGACTTTTGGATGCACTGCTGCAATTGCAACCTCGTCTATGATAACGCAACTTGCTAAGGGAAAAACTCTTGAACAAGCTAAAAAAATTACAAGAGATGATGTTGCAGAATCTCTTAAAGGACTGCCACCAATAAAAATGCATTGTTCAAATCTTGCGAGTGATGCTTTGAAAAGAGCGATACTCGATTACAGGGAAAAATCAAGTATTCCTACTAGTCCTTCTAAAAAAAGAAGAACTAAAGCAATTGAGAATTATAAGGAGAAAAAGAAATGACAGAGAAAGAAATAAAAGAAAAACTTGAAAATTATGCAAAGGAAAATAATTTTGAATTAAATCCTAATAAAAAGATAATTAAAGGTGTTTTAAAGGGGCTTGTTAAAAATAAAGAAAAAAATGGAGAAGCATATTGCCCATGCAGGGTTGTTACAGGAGATAAAGAAAAAGATAAAGAGATAATTTGTCCATGCATATTTCATAAACAAGAAATAAAAGAGATTGGACATTGCAAGTGCAATTTATTTGTAAATGGAAAATAAAGTAAAACAAACTCTTAAGAAAATTGAATCTGTTGTTGCACCTAAAGGTGTACCCTCTAAAGAGGGCAAAAAAATTATTGTGGCTTTGTCTGGAGGCAAGGATTCTACTGTTACTGCTTATTTGTTAAAGAAATTCGGTTATAATATTGAAGGGATTCATATTGATTTGAAAATAGGAAATTATAGTGAAAAATGTTTGGAAGCTGTGAAAAAACTTTGTAAGGATTTAGAAATAAAACTTCATATTTATGACATGAAAAAAGAGATGGGCAGTGGAATGTGCTATCTTAGAACAGCTATTCAGTCAAAAAAAAATTTAAAGAATTGTGCGATTTGCGGGGTGATAAAGAAATGGATATTGAATCGTGAGGCAAGGAAACTAAAAGCAGATAAAATTGCAACAGGCCATAATTTAGATGATGAGGCGCAGACTTTTTTAATGAATATTTTTAAAGGCAGTCCAAAATTAAGTTCAAATTCAGGGGCAATAACCAGAAATATTCCAGATAAAAAATTTATTCCTAGGATAAAACCTTTATTTTATGTTCTTGAAGATGATGTAAGAAAATATTCCAAACAAAAAAAACTTCCTGTTGTTTATGAAAAATGTCCATGTGCTTTGGATTCTTATAGGATACAAATTAGAAAGTTTTTAAATACTTTATCAGGAAAAGATAAAAAGAATATTATTAGGAATTTTGATAAGATGCATAATTTAATTAAAAAAGATATGCGGGTAAATTATTGCAAACTTTGCGGAGAACCTTCTAGAAATGAGTTTTGTAAGAAATGCGAATTAATGAAAATTAAAAAATAGAATTATTTTTTCTTTTTAGTTTTCTTTTTTTTAACAGTCTTTTTCTTTATTTTTTTAGCTGGAGTGTATTTTATTTTTGAAAATACAAATATATAAAGTATTGGTAATATTCCTGTTGTGTTAAATAAAGCTAGTAATATAAACCAGATTACAGAACCTTTTCTTGCTGATTTCCATAATGCTAAAAGTTTCCAAACTATTGTCCAAACAAGAATTACTATAAGTAACCATTCTGGAATTCCAATTTGAGCTGAAATATCTGATATATAATCCATTTTCACCTTTAGATATTAAATTTTAAGAGGTTTAAAAACTTTTCTTAGTTGTTATGTTTGAGTATACAAAAAGGTTTAAATAAAAGAGTTGAAAAATTATAAAATGGTAGATAAGATTAAAAAAAGAAATGGGGGAGTTGTGAAAGATGCTTGAAAATATTATAAAACGAAATAAGAGTACGGTTCCATTTGATCAGGAAAAAATTACTGAAGCTATTTGGAAAGCTGTAAAGGCTGTTGGAGGAGAGGACAAAAATAAAGCCCACCATCTTTCTGATTTGGTTGTAAAAGAACTTGAAAAAGATTATGATGGAAGAATTCCAATGATTGAAGAGGTACAAGATATTGTTGAAAAAACTCTTATTGAAGAAGGTCATGCAAAAACAGCTAAAGCATATATAACTTATAGGTTGAGTCATCAACAATTAAGAGATGTTAAGGCGATATTTGATACAATTGAAGTTGTAGATGATTATATTGGTGAAAAAGATTGGAATATAAAAGAGAATTCTAATATGGATTTTTCTCTTCAAGGTTTGAATAATTATATTACTCAAAAAATATCTGCACATTATTGGTTAAGGAGAATTTTCCCTGAAAAAATAAGAAAAGCTCATGAAAATGCAGATTTACACATACATGATTTAGGAATATTAGGAACATATTGTGTTGGATGGGATTTAGAAGATTTATTAATGGTTGGGTTTAAGGGAGTTCCTGAAAAAGTTGAAGCAAAACCTGCAAAGCATTTGGATACTATCTTGGGGCAGATTACTAATTTTTTTTATACTTTACAAGGAGAAAGTGCAGGAGCACAGGCATTTTCAAATTTTGATACATTGCTTGCCCCTTTTGTTAGAAATGACAAATTAAATTATAAGCAAGTTAAACAGGAGATTCAAAAATTTTTATTTAATGTAAATGTTCCTACAAGAGTTGGGTTCCAGACACCATTCACTAATATCACTATGGATTTGAAAGTGCCTAATCATATGAAAGATAAACCAGTTATTGTTGGAGGAAAAATAAAAAATAATACTTATAGAGAATTTCAAAAAGAGATGGATATTATTAATCATGCATTTGCAGAATGTATGTTGGAAGGAGATGCTACAGGTAAGTTGTTTAGTTTTCCCATACCAACCTATAATATCACCAAGGATTTTGAGTGGGATAATCCTAATTTTATTCCAGTATGGGAAATGACTGCTAAATATGGGGTCCCTTATTTTTCTAATTTTATTAATTCAGATATGAAACCTGAAGATGCGAGAAGTATGTGTTGTAGACTTCGTTTAGATCAAACAGAATTAAGAAAAAGGGGAGGGGGATTATTTGGTTCAAACCCTTTAACAGGTTCTATCGGTGTGGTTACTATTAATATGCCTCGACTTGGGTTTAAATCTTCAAATGAAAAGGGTTTTTTTAATGGATTAGAGAATTTAATGGACCTTGCTAAAGATAGTTTAAACATAAAAAGAAAGGTGATAGAAAGGTTTACAGAAAAGGGATTATACCCTTATACAAAATTTTATTTGCGAAATATTAAGAAAAGATTCGGGGAATATTGGAAGAATCATTTTTCTACTATTGGTTTATTGGGGATGAATGAAAGTGTAAAAAATTTCATGCATGGGGAGGATATCACAACAGAAAAAGGAAGACATTTTTCATTAAAAGTTCTTGATTTTATGAGGGAAAAGTTAGAAAAATATCAAAAAGAGACAGGGCAGATATATAATTTAGAGGCAACTCCGGGAGAAGGGGCAACATATAGATTTGCAAAAACAGATAAAGAAAGATTTGATGAAATTATTGTTGCAAATGAGGAAGCTGTGAAAAAGGGAGCCAAGCCTTATTATACTAATTCCTCTCAATTACCTGTTAATTATACTGAAAATTTATTTGAGGCTTTGAAATTACAAGATGAGTTTCAAACAAAATATACTGGGGGGACTGTTTTTCATACATTTGTTGGAGAAAGATTGTCTAAAGAAAGTGTTAAATTATTAGTTAAAAAAATTTCAGAAAAATTTAAACTCCCTTATTTTACAATAACCCCTACTTTTTCTATATGCCCTGAAGATGGATATATTTCTGGAGAGCATGAAACTTGTCCAACATGTGGAAATGATTGCGGAGTATATACAAGAACAGTTGGCTATATTAGACCAAAGGAAAAAATGAATGAGGGAAAACAAGCTGAATTATCTGATAGAAAGATGTTTGATATTAATAAATGAAAATTATAAAATTTTTAAAAGAATCTTATATTGATTACCCTGGGAAGATTTCTACAGTTGTTTTTAATGGAAGTTGTAATTATGAATGTTCTGCATGCCATGCAAAAGATCTTTTTGAGGATAATGAAAGAGTTGATGAAAAAGAATTTTTTAATTATCTTGATTCTACAAAAGATTGGATTGAAGCTGTGGTTTTATGCGGTGGAGAGCCAACTTTGGAATTAGGTTTAGTTAATTTTGCAAGGAAATTGAAAAAAAGAAATTTGGCAGTAAAATTAGATACTAATGGAAGTAATTATGAAAAATTATTAGAATTAAAAAAAGAAAAATTAATTGATTATGTTGCTATGGATATTAAAGGGCCAAAGAATCTGTATAATAATCTTGTTGGGGAAAAAGTTAATCTGGAAAATATTGAGAAGTCAATGAAAATAACTCAGAATTTTCCAAATTATGAATTTAGGACAACTGTTGTTCCTATTATTCGGGATCATGGTTTGACCTGTTTTATGAATACTGATGAAGCAGAAGAGATGGCAAAGTGGATTGTTGATGTTACAGGGAAAAATAAACATAAACATTATTTACAAAAATTTGTTCCAAGAAAAAATGAGCTTCTTGATTCAAGGCTAGAAGAATTTCCTGAACCATCTGAAAGCTTGTTAAAAGGAATGAAAGCTAAAATAATTAGATATCTACCTAATTGTGAGATAAGAAATGAAAATTAAAATAAAAAAAATTCATGCTGATGCTGTAATTCCAAAATATGCTCATGAAGGTGATGCTGGGTTTGATTTATATTCTATTGAAAGTTATATTTTAAAACCAATGGAAAGAAGAGGATTTCCAACAGGATTAAAGGCTGAAATTCCTATTGGATATGAAATGCAGATCAGACCAAAATCTGGATTGGCTTTAAATGAAGGAATTACTGTTTTGAATACTCCTGGAACAATTGATCCTGGATATAGGGGGGAGATTGGAGTTATTTTAATTAATCATAGCAAGGATAGTTATATTATAAAAAAAAATGAGAAAATTGCCCAAGGAGTGATTAAAAAGTTTGAAAAAGCTGTATTTGAAGAAGTTGAAGAGCTTTCTGAAACAAAAAGAGGAGAAGGTGGGTTTGGAAGCACTGGGTTGGGTAAGATTTAAATAGTTTTATTTTTAGATTTTTAGATGATAATATTGAATAGTTTAGGGAAAATCTCGCCAATATTTCTAACTTTGCTTTTAATTGGGTATTTGATTTTAGTTGAGCTTGGAAATGAGAAAATTAAGAAAATGCTGCTTCCTATTGTTATTGTTTTAATAGTTATTTTTCTGATTATTGTTGTAATAGATCTTTTTTCTAAGTTTTAGTGTTACTACCCAAAAGTTTAAAAATATGGGCTTGAGTGTTTGTTTATGAAGAAATACTTGTTAATTTTGTTTGGTTTGTCTGTTTTTTTATCAGAGATAATTTTAAGGATAAATGAAACAGTTGGGTTTTTTTTGTATTGTTTTTTAATAGCTGGATGTTTAATTTCTTTAGCAAAAGCAGAGTTTTTAAATGATTATGGGAAGTTGATAATTGTTTTTATGATTTTGCCAATTATAAGGATTGTAGAATTATTTCTTGTGTTTGATTTTTTTTGGAAATCTTTTATTATATATTATATTTTGTTTTTTTTGGTTGTTTTTTATTCTATAAATTTTAAAATAAATCCAGGATATACAAAGAAGAAATTATATTTTCTTCCTTTGGTAATTCTTATTTCAGTTTGTCTGGGATTTATTGGGAATTTATTTGATTTTGAGAGATATGTTGGGATTATTTTTCTTATCCCTCTTATTGCTTATTCAGAAGAGGTTTTGTTTAGAGGTTTGATTCAAAATTTTGTTAAAAGAAACTATGGGGTTTTGAGTTCAATTATTTTTACTGCTTTGTTGTATGGAATTTTTAGTTTGAGTTTTGGCTTTTCTGGAGTGTTTGTTATTTTTCTTATTTCTTTTGTTATAAGTCTTATTTATAATTTCACAAGAAATATTTATTTGACAATTACAATGAATATGATTTTTCATTTGTTTTTGTTTGTTTTGCCTAAATTTTAGTAAGAATGTGGTTGAGGATAATAAAGCTTTTAAAGGGAATTTTATTTTCTGTGAAATGAAAAGACAAATTTTTCCAATTATGTTTGTAATAAGCTTAATAATGTTAGCTGGATTTGTTTCTGCTGGAGTTCAAGGTAATCCTGGTGCAGTATGGACAACTACATCAAGTTGTGGCAGTCCTCAAAATGTTAATCATTATGCTATAGGTGAAAAAGTTTATCTTCATGGAGATAATTTCAATGCTGGAACATATGCTTGGGATATTACAGGGCAACCAGGTCAGGCTTCTTGCGACCCAAATATTGTTGTTAGTTCTGGGAATGTAGTTGTTAATGATTCTGGAGAATTTTGTTTTGAAGCATACACTATTCAAGCTGGAGATTGTGGGGTGTACAAGGTAAGTGTTGGTGATAAACATGATACTTATCAGGTTGAGGAGATACCTTTGGTTCCAGAGTTTGGATTGTTTGCAGGGATATTAACTGTTTTAAGTGCGATAGGAATATTTTTCTTTGTAAGAAAAAATTAATTTTTATAGATTTTTTAAATTTTCATTTTAAATAAGTAGTGAAAAAAATTCTATTATTGAGAATAACAAAGTTTTTAAAGGGAATTTCTGTTTTGGTGGTATGAATAAACAATTATTTAGTTTAGTTATTTTGAGTTTGCTAGTAATTTCAACTATTGGAGCTGTAAGTGCAAAGACTCTTATTGCTGGGAAAATTTATAATGCTGATTATAGCGATACTATTGCAGGAGCTGATGTGACAATTACTTGTATTCATGGAAGTGATACAAATGTTCAAACTACAACAAGTTTAGGTGATGGAGCTTATGATGTAACTTTTTATGAGTCTGCATGTGAAAGCGGGGATGATTTAACTGTTTCAGCAACAAAAGGAGATTTATATGGAAGTAAGTCCGGGGTAATACATGAAGATGCATTTTATGATTGGGATTTAGCTGTAGTAAATGTTCCTTTAGTTCCAGAATTTGGATTAATTGTAGGAATATTAACTGTATTGAGTGCAATGATTATGTTTTTTGTAATAAGGAAAAAATAAAATGAAAAAAATATTTAGTTTATTAATTTTAAGTTTGTTTGTTATTTCTACAGTTAGTGCTGTTGTTTGTAAAAACACAGATGTTGCTGGAATAATTTATCAAAATAACGATATTAATGATGTTGTTGCAAATGCAAATGTTTTGGTTTCTTGTAATTCATATTCAAGAAGTACTACAAGTTTAAGTGATGGAACTTTTAATGTAGAGTTTAGTTGTTCTGAATGTACTGTAGGAGATACAACATATGTTTATGCAACTAGCGGAAGTTTATATGGAAGCAATTCAGGTATAGTGCATGATTTTGGTTTATCAGTAGATGTTGCAGTGGTTCCTGTTCCTTTAGTTCCAGAATTTGGATTGGTTGTTGGAATGTTGACTGTATTAAGTGCAGTTGGTGTATTCTTTGTTATTAGAAAAAAATAATTTCTTAAATTATAAGTTTTAAATATTTTTAGTTTGTATTAAATTTAAAAACCTTATAAAATTATTATTGTTATGCCAGGATTATTAACTCATTTAAGTGTTGCACTTTTTGGATTTTTAGTATTTTTTGTTTTTCGTAATTATTTATATGGAATAGTATTTGCAATAGGACATTTAATTCCAGATGTGATTAGGTTTGGTGTTACAGGAATAATTGGAGGGAAGCATAGTTTTAATGAAATAATAGCTCATCCTCTTTTTTGGAAATTAAGTTTTACACATTATGTTATTACATGGATAATTGTGCTTGTGATAATATTTTTAGTAATTTTTGGGCTCTATAAATTAAAGAAAATAAGTAAGAAGGGATTTAGAAAATGGTTTATTGCAAATATTATTTTCTTTATTGCTGTTATGATTCATTTAATTTTAGATGTTTTAATTATTGAGAAAAGTTATTGGACATGATAAATTTAAATAAGATTAAGATTGGAGTATTTTATGAAATTAAGTGAAGGATCTAAACAGCTTTTTGTTAAATTGGGAATGTTTGTAGGATTGTTTATTTTGATATCTTTTATTATAGGACAGAAAATTGTTGCTTCTGAATTACTTTATGGTTTTAAGGTTTTTATTTATGGAGGAATGGGAAAGATTCTTTTGTTTTCTATTTTAGGGTTTGTTTTGTTATATCGAAAAAAATTATCTGAAATTAAATTTTATAAATATAAACTAAAGAATTTAATATTTTTATTAATTAGTATTACTTCTGTAATTTGTTTTTATATTTTGGAGTTAAATATTTCTTTTGTTAGTGTAAGTTTGATTAATATAATTTTAATTCATTTATTATTTCTATCAATGTTTGTTTTTTTGGGCTTGGGTATTTTTGGTTTGGGTTTTGTAAAAGATTTTTTTAAAAAGTTTAAGAAAGAGTTGTTATATTTCTTGGTTTTTGGGATTATAGTTTATTCTTTAATGAATCTTGTTTGGGGGCTTTGGCCTTATTTGAGTTTAGTTGTGTTGAAGATTGTTCATTTCTTTTTGGAATTGATTGGGTTTGAAGTTCAAATAATTGGAGAGGCAACTTTACAAGTGAAAGATTTTGCTGCTCAAATTGGGGAGGCATGTTCTGGGATTTATTCTATTTTTATTTTTGCTAGCCTTTATTTATTAGTTGTTTTTCTGGACTGGAAAAAATTAAATAAAGTTAAAGCTGGCGTTATTTTCCTGCCTGCTGTTGTTGGTGCATTTTTTGCTAATGTTTTGAGAGTGTTTTTGCTCTTTATTGTTGGAGCTTATGTTTCTAAGAAAGCAGCACTGGGATTGTATCATAGTTATACTGGGATGATCTTTTTTATGATTTATTTTGTGGTTTTTTGGATGATTTTTTATAAATGGATGAAGAGGTTAGATTTTAAAAGGGAAGTGAAAAAATGAAAGAGAATATCCCTAATCTTTTAATTTTTGGAGAATCTTATGGGGGCTAAACAATTTGATTATCGTATTTTTATAGATTATTCTGTAGATTATTTGGGATATTTAATAATTGAAGAGATGAAAATAAAAGAATTTATTTCAAAAATTTCTAAATTTGCACATTACCGTAAACTAAAACATAAAAAAGCTTATCTTAATTCTATAAAGAAAATTATTCCTAAAAACAATATTCTTTCTTATTTTTTTAAATTAAAAATTAAGAAAACTGAAGCTACTCCAGAAATTTATGCAGATATTTTAGATTTTTTAAAGAAACATGAAAATTGTTCTGTTTTTATATGTGTAGATGATAAACAATTTAGAAATTTTAATAAAATTGTACATCTTATTGATGGAAAAAAGATTGTGATAGTAAGAGAGAGTAAATTAAAAAAACATACACTTGAATATAAGATAAATTTAGTTTTAGATACTTTATTAAATCTTGCAAGATTAAAAAATGATAAATTTTAAAGAAAATAAATATAGGGTAAGAAGGTCCGTCAATCCTAATAACCGCATCATCGCAAGCGAGCACGGGGTTCGTCAGGTCCTATTTCCCTATGGGAAATAGTAAGAAATTAAAGAATTTAAATGTTTCGCTTTTAAAAATAATATGATAAAACTATATAAAAAAATAATGAAGGATTCGCTTTATAAGAATTCTCTTTATTTAATGATAAGTACAGGAATTATGGCTGTGCTTGGATTCTTTTTTTGGATGATAAGTGCCAGATTGTTTAATGCAGAGCAGATTGGGCTGGCAACTACTATTATTTCTGTTATGAGTTTGATAACTGGTTTTTCTGTTTTAGGATTTAATATTGCATTGATAAGATATTTGCCTGGGTCAAAGATGAAAAATCATAAGATTAATACCTGTTTTACAATTGTTATTTTATCTAGTATTATTGCTTCTTCTATATTTCTTATTGGGCTTGGGAAATTTTCTCCTAGGCTGGTGTTTATTAAAGAGAGTTTGTTATTGAGTTTTAGTTTTATTTTTTTTATGGTTGTTGCTGGATTGAATTCTATGATTGAAAGTGTTTTTGTTGCATTTAGAAGTTCGAAATTTATCTTGCTTAAGAATTCTATATTTAGTTTATTGAAAATTGGTTTGGTGTTTTTCTTTGTTGGGTTAGGTGCTTATGGAATATTTGTGTCTTGGATGGTTGCTTTGATGATTGGGGTTGGAGTTGTTTTTATTATTCTTATGTTTAAGTTTGATTATAAGCCTAAATTTGTTTTTTATGACAGAATAATCAAAAAAATAGGGAAGTTTTCTTTTGGAAATTATGTTGCTGGATTTATTGGTGGTTTGCCATTAATGGTTTTGCCATTGATGATAACTAATTTGATTAATCCAGAGATTACTGCTTATTATTACATGGCTATGATGATTGCTGGTTTGTTGTTTGTTATCCCAAGTGCAACTACGCAGTCGCTTTTTGCAGAGGGTTCGCATAATGAGAAGAAGATGAGGGAAAATGTTAGAAAAGCTATTAAGATTATTAGTTTGATTTTAATTCCTGGAATTTTGATTACTGTGTTTTTTGGAAATTGGATATTATTGATGTTTGGGAATGAGTATTCATCTGAGGGATTTAGGTTTTTGCAGATAGTTGCTTTGAGTAGTGTGTTTATTGGAGTTAATGGTGTTTTTGGAGCTTGGTTTAGAGTAAAAAAGAGAATAAAAGAAATGATTATTGTGGGGGTTATTGGGGTTGTGCTTATTCTTGGTTTGAGTTATTTGTGGATTGATAAAGGATTAATTGGAATTGCTTTTGCCTGGATGATTGGAAAAGCAGGAATTAGTTTGATGTTTTGGGTGATGAAGAATTAATTATATGCTTTATATGTTGATTCAATCATATCTTTTAATGTGAATTTTGGAGTCCAGTTTAGTATTTCTTTTGCTTTTTGGTTTGAAGCAACAAGAAATGAACAATCTCCTTCTCTTCTTTTTCCGAATTCATATTTGAAAGGTTTTTTTTGCTGAAAAGCATTTACTAGTTCTATTACACTATAGCCTTTTCCTGTTCCAAGGTTTATTGCTCCATTGTAATCTGTATTTATTGCTTTAATATGGGCATCTACTAAGTCAGATACATGAATGTAATCTCTTACACAGGTTTTGTCTGGGGTGTTGTAGTCGTCTCCAAAGATTGTTAGTTTGTCTCTTTTTCCTGTGATTACTTCCATTATTATTGGGAAGACATTATTTGCTTCTGGGTCAATGTAATGTAAAACATCTCCTGCAACATTAAAATAACGGAGGGAAATGTATTGTATGTTGTGGATTTTATGGTAATATTCTATTATTTCTTCTGATGCTTTTTTTGTGAAGCCGTAATAATTAATTGGTTTTAATTCTGTTTGTTCATCTATTATTTGTTTGTCTGGCATTCCATAAATTGCTGCACTTGAAGAAAAGATTATTTTTGGAACTTTGTATTTTACCATGTTATTTAATAGGTTGATTGTGCCTATTATATTATCAGAATATTTTACTGCATTTGACATTGATTCTTCAACTGCTTTGTATGATGCAAAATGGATTATATAATCTATTTTATGTTCTTTGAAGATGTTATTGAGTTTTTCTTTGTCTGTTAAGTCTATATTGTAGAATATTGCTTTTGGATTGATTAATTCTTTTTTTCCTTTTGAGAGGTTGTCAATTACAATTACTTTGTATTGGTCTACTAATTCTTTTACTGCTATTGAACCGATGTATCCTGCTCCTCCTGTTACTAAGATTGTTTGCATTTATTTTATTTGAGATAAGGGTTTATAAGATTTTGTTTTAAAGAAGTAGTTTGATTATTAGTAATTAAATTTCTTTTCATAAGTTTTGTGATCCATCCATTCAAGAATTATTGAAACTATTAGAATTTCCTGATTTTCAATTGAATATAATAATCTCCAGGCATTTGGCAGATTATATTTCCAAAGATTATTTATTTTATTTTTTTGAGTATACTCTTTTGGAATAAGTCTTTTTGGGATTTGTATCCCGCAAAAGGCATTTTCTTCAATATCTGTTAAAGCCCTAGTTAACCAATTAAATACTTTTTTCCCATCTGAACTTTTATTAAGCTCTTCAAAAGCTTTTTTAGTTTTTTCATCTGTAAATCTAATTTTTGAGGGCAATTTCATTTTAAATTCCAAAATAAATGTTTATTTTTTATGTGTTTGTTTCTATTTTCAGGATAATATATCCATCCAAATTTTCCTTCTGAGTCAATAGAAATTTTCCTTGAATAAAGTAGATAATCAATAATAACACAAAAAGTTTGGTACATCATTTTTTTAGGCAGATTTTCCCAAAGGGCTCTTTTTTTAAATTCCCCGTCGTATTTTTTTATTGCTTTTTCCACCATTAAAACTGTATCCAGTCTTGGGTATCGTAAAATTTGTTTTGTATCCATGTTATATTAATTGATATAACAATATTTAAATCTTTGTGTTCTTGTTTTTTATTGAGAAGATTTAAAGAAGTAATTCACAATCTTCAGGAGGAATGATTAATAATTCTCCGTAATTAATTAAAACAAGATTATTAACAAAGGTATTGTTGATATAAACATATCTTAATGATCTGTTGTAAATATCTTTATCTGTTATTGATGTATTAAGAATTACCTCTTTGTTTAAGATTAAGGATTCTAGGTAAGATTTGGCTTCTTCATATCCTTGCTGGTTCTTTTCAGGAGTATCTACACATAGCAATCTTATTGTTTCTCCTGAGTAAGTGATAAATGTATCTCCATCAATTACTTCTGTTACATAATTGTCTGGAAAAGATTCTTTTGGTTTATATTGAGAAATAAGTATTAAGGAAATTAAAATCAAGAATATGCTTAGGAAAAGCGCGATAAATAGGAATATTTTTTTATTTTCTTTCATTTAGTTACTTTCTTCTTTCTTCCTCTTTTGCTTCTTGAGAAAATAGAAACTAATTTGTCATCACATTTTATATCTGAATAAGAAGATTTTGAAGAAGTATTTACACAGCTTCTTCTGATAATGTCATGTACTTGTTCTTTTAATGTGAAAAGATTTTTCTTTGCACGTTTTTCAAGAATTTTAACTTCAGTTTCATCAAGGCTTATTGAGATAATCATTTTCTTTTTACATATGTTTTTTCTACTTTGAAACTTTTGTAAATTCCTTCTAAAATATCTGTTCCTGCATAACCTGCAAGAAGAGATAATCTATAATCAAAGTTAAATATTAATCCGATAAATGTTCCAATAACAACAGCAACAAGAACAGTAATTGCATAATATCCCCATAAAATCTTTCTTCTTAAGGATAATGCTTTTAATAGTCCTATTAGTCCTCTTGTTAAACCTCCTACACCTCCAAGAACTGCTGGAAGAATTAAATTATTTAATGTATCTGGATCCATCTTGCCTCTTAAATGAGAAAAGGAAAAAGGGAATTATAAATGTTTTGTATGATGGGGGGTTGGGAGAAAGCATATAAATGTAAACATTCTCGTTTAGTTATGAAGAAAAATAACTTGCTGACTGAAAATTTGATAATAGGTGTTATTGGAATAATTTTCCTTATTTCTGTTACTCAATTTATGTGCGGGCAGAGTGAGGAGTTCTGTTCTTTCGGATA
>Ga0180007_10001629_pt1 | contig 29159 bp, 21 predicted proteins | sample MM_PC_MetaG_FD_121122 | JGI IMG/M metagenome (GOLD analysis project Ga0180007, IMG submission 121122) | Groundwater microbial communities from the Aspo Hard Rock Laboratory (HRL) deep subsurface site, Sweden - MM_PC_MetaG | ecosystem: Environmental > Aquatic > Deep subsurface > Groundwater... | reverse complement strand
CCGACTACAACCGCACCTTCTCGATGATGCTGCCGCTGACCCACCAGGGCAACGGCGTCTACCGCTACGAGAGCGCCGCCCACTTCCCCCTCGACGGCCTCGGCTTCGTCGTCGAGGACTGCGGCGGCGGCGTCATGTGCGAGCCCGTCCGCATCGGCCACAACTTCTCCTTCACCACCGAGATCCACTACTGGTTCCAGTACGCCGGCAACGAGGTCCTGGACTTCACCGGCGACGACGACGTGTGGGTGTTCATCAACGGCCGGCTCGCCGTGGACGTGGGCGGCATGCACCCGCTCCGCAGCGGCTCGGTCACCCTCTCCACGGTCGCGGCGACCCTGGGACTGACCGTGGGCGGCATCTACGAGGCCGTCGTCTTCCACGCCGAGCGCCACACCGACGGCTCCAACTACATGCTCACGCTGACCAACTTCAACCGCGCCCCCTCGACCTGCGCATCCGACTGCGGTGACGGCCTGGTCGCCTCCGACGAGGCCTGCGACGACGGCGTCAACAACGGCGACTACGGCACCTGCAACCCAGGCTGCACGTTCGCCCCGTACTGCGGCGACAACCACGTCGACACCGAGGACGGCGAGCTCTGCGACGACGGCATCAACCTGGGCGGCAACGCCTCGGCCTGCGCCCCCGGCTGCCGCTCCCTGGGCGCCACCTGCGGCGACGGTGTCCTGCAGCCCGCCAACGGCGAGCAGTGCGACGACGGCAACACCCTCGACGGCGACGGCTGCACCTCCGACTGCCGCATCGTCGTGGACTGACCCCCCCTTCCCCTTCCCCATCGAAATCCAAATCGAAATCGAAATCGAAATCGAAATCGAAACCGAAATCGCTGCCCGACGCATCCCTTCCTTCTCCGGACAAATCCTTCATTCTCCCCTTCCAATATGGGACTGCGCCGGGCGACCGCCTCCGATCGCCCAGCACGGCGTTCAAATGGAGTTTGGCGGCTTTCCAATCGAGTTTCGCCGCGCTCGAATCGAGTTTGGCGGCTTTCCAATGGAGTTTCGCCGCGCTCGAATAGAGTTTGGCGGCTTTCACATCGAGTTTCGCGGCCTTCCAATCGAGTTTTTCAGCCTTCCAATCGAGTTTGGCGGCTTTCCAATCGAGTTTCGCACCTGTCAAATCTCATTTTTCGCCGTTCCAAAGGAGTTTCGCGGTGCTCCAGGGAGTGCGAAAGCTCTGCTTTCGCTTTCTTGCAAAAAGAACCATCCACGCCTCGGTTTTGCGACATTTTGGAAACAGGCACTTTCATTGGAATTTTACACTCCTACTGGAAAATGAATGGGCTCTTCACCCCGCGAATTCAAGAGCTTTAACCCGATGGTGCTTTTCCTGCAACCGTCTCTTTCTGACTTCGATAATGATCCAGACATCGCCCGAGAACCGTCCAACGACGGGATTGACCAAAGGCGCGTCCAGGAGTCCCATGGTCCAGGCCTTTCCCTATGACGAAGACGCCTCCTACCTGATCACCCGCAACACCAGTCAGAGATGCTACTTCCTGCGGCCCTCCAAGGAACTCAAGGAGGCCATCCTCTACTGCATCGCCGACGCCCAGGCGCAGCATCCCGTCCAAATCCACGCTTTCTGCGCGATGTCGAACCATCTCCACATCGTGCTCACCGATCCCGACGGAACCGCGCCGCTGTTCGTTCAGGCGATGAACCAGAATATTGCGAGATTCGTCAACTGCAGTCTGGGTCGCTTCGGCGCCATGTGGGAGGGCGGCGCGCGTCCCAACTACTGCGTGCTGCCCGAAAGCGGGGATGTCCTGGACGTAGAAATCCGCCAAGCGGATTTCTCAAGGAGTTTGCGTGGCAAACTCCACAAGGTCCTCTACACCCTGACCAACCCGGTGAAGGCCGGGCTGGTTTCGCAGCATCACCTGTGGCCCGGCGCCATCTCCAGCGTCGTGCAAATCGCGAAAGGGCGCATCACCACAACGCGACCGAAGAAGTTCTTCGCCAAGACCGATGACCCGGCGTTGCTCACGCGCGATCTGATCCTCACGCCGGTGCCAGGGTCGGAGGTGATGGGATCGCAGGACTACGGCCGCTACCTGGCGCAGCGTGTGGCCGACGTCGAAGCGGCCATCACCGCGGACCGCGAGACCAAGGGACTGCGGTGGCTGGGGCGCAAGGAATGCCTCAAGATCAATCCGTTCGATGCGCCGCAGACGAAGTGGGTTCCATTCACGCGCACCCCGAAGGTGTCGTCCAAGCATGAAGAGGCCCGCAATGCCTGGCTTCTGCGTCTGAAGCGCTTCCTCGTGCCCTACGACGGCGCCAAGAAGGCGTTCCGCGCCGGCGACCGCGACACACCATTCCCGCTGGGCACCTTCGCGATGCGCATCTATTGGGCCGTGTGCATCGCCGCCCAGTCCTGACGACTCCTCCACCTCGGCGCCATGAGCGCGCCTTCACCGCGATTCCCACCGATTCGCGTCTGCCTTGGTGTGTCCAGCGCAGTTCTAATACGCCCTCCACCCTCATTTCTCAGGGTCAACTCTCGGGTTTTCCACGCTCGTTCACGCCCTGAAACGCTACATTTCCGCCCTCAAGAGAAGTCGCGAACCTTCGCGAACAAATTGTACTATGCTATTTCAAAACCGAGGCGTGGAGGGATCATTCCTGACCTTTCTTCAGGTTGCAGTTCAGCGCATCGAGGATCTCCTGGCTGACCCGGGAGCTGCCTTCTGACCTGCAAACCAGCCTTCCCAGCATCGAGGAACTTGAGAAAGCCCTTACCGGCGAAGCAGGAGAGGACTCGCGGCGTCTGTCCCCTTCCCCATCCCCATCGTAATCGTAATCGTAATCGCTTCCTGTCGTTTCTGGACTATCCCGCCGGTTAGCGCTCGCCCGCAACGCAGGTGATGCCGGTGTCCAGCACCTCCCGGACCTTCTGCAAAAGGCCGGTGACGGAAAAGGGCTTGGCCAGGAAATGCGTCCCCTCGTCGAGGATGCCATGATGGGAAATGGCGTTTTCTGTGTACCCCGACATGTAGAGCACCCGGGTCGTCGGTCGTTTCTCGGCGAGCCGGCGGGCGAGCTCGTTGCCGCTCATCCGCGGCATGACCACATCGGTCAGGACAAGGTGAAGCTCCCCGGTGTGCCGCTCGCACACCTGCAGGGCCTCGTCTCCGTCGTTGGCCATCATCACCGTGTAGCCGGCTGCGACCAGCGCACGGAGAATGACTTTGCGCAGCGCCTCCTCGTCCTCGACGACGAGCACGGTCTCGGTGCCCGTGGCACGTCTGGCGAGCACCTGTGAAACGCTGGCGGGCTTCGTCCCGGTTGAATGATCTCGCGGCAAGTAGATCCGGAACGTGGTACCGCGTCCGGGCTCGCTGTAGACCAGAATGCTCCCGTCGCTCTGCTGGACGATGCCGTAGACCATGGACAGGCCGAGGCCGGTGCCCTTGCCCTTCTCCTTGGTGGTGAAGAAGGGCTCGAAGATGCGTGCACTGGTCGGTTCGTCCATGCCGCAGCCCGTGTCCGATACGGATATCTGCACATACGAACCGGCCTTAAGGCCCACATGACGCGAAACCCACTCCTCGTCCAGCTCGACGTTGGCCGTCTCGATGGTGAGCTTCCCACCCATGGGCATCGCGTCACGGGCGTTGACGACCAGGTTCATCAGCACCTGCTCGATCTGTCCCTGGTCGGCCATGACCCGGCCGAGCTCAGGCTCAAGCACCTGCACCAGATCGATGTCCTCCCCAAGGATCCGTCGAAGCATCTTCTCGAGCCCGGCGGCGACCCCGTTGACGTCGAGCACCGATGGCTGCAGCACCTGCTTGCGGCTGAACGCGAGGAGCTGGCGCGTGAGCACCGCGGCACGCTCTCCGGCGTTCTTCACCTCGATGAGGTCCGCCAGGAGCGGGTCGCCCTTGGGCACGCTCTCCATGGCGAAGCCAATGTAACTGAGGATCACCGAGAGCAGGTTGTTGAAGTCGTGCGCCACACCGCCGGCGAGACTTCCGATGGCCTCCATCTTCTGGGACGCGCGCAACTGGTCCTCCAGATTCTCACGCTTCTGCTCGGCTTGCTTACGCTCGGTGATGTCCTCGGAGATGCCCAACAGGTATTTCGTAAGGCCATCGGATCCCTTGATGCAGACCTTCCTGGTATGGAGCAGCCGGGTGCCCTTCTTTGCCGTCTGGATCGGCTCCTCGGGGATGTCGAGTGGAACGCCTTCGGCGAGCACTTCCCTGTCCTTGGCCATGAAATGGGCGGCCTGCTCAGGAGGGAAGAGGTCCAGGTCGCTCTTGCCGAGCAGGTCCTTGCAGTCATAACCCAAGAGGTCCTCTCCGGCCCTGTTGAATACGACAAACCGCAGATCATCGGCGTCCTTGAGGAAGACCATGAGCGGAACGTTTTCCACAACTGCCTCGATCAGTTTTTTTGATTCTTGAAGCTCCCGCTCCGCCCGCTTGCGCGCGAAGGCGACGCCAATGCTGGCGCCGATCCCCTCGAAGAAATGAATCATCTCCAGGTCAAATCGATTGCGCTGGTGGTCATTGAGGTGCAGAAGTCCAATGATTGTTTCGTTGTTCCGCAGCGGGATGAGCGCCACCGATTCGTATCCTTCACCGTTGCACCGGTTGCGTGTGTGGGCCTGGCGGTCCTCCTCGGTCGTCGAGGCCAGCAGCTCGGTGGTGCAGTTGCTCCAGAAGCTGCCGCCCTCCGTGAAGAAAGGGAGCTTCGGATTGGTCCGACAGCGCAGGACGTTCCCGCACATACATTCCAGGACCGGGTTCCCCTCTGAGTCGCGCACAACATTCCCCTCGCGGTCTCTCGCACAGAGATGGCGCTCCATCTGCACGAAATGATCTGGGAAGCCGATGGTTTCGAGGTAGGGGAAGTCGTCACCTTCTTTCAGCCGGATGCCTACGGCTTCCACGCCAGTTCTTTCTTTTACCAACTGTAGAATGCTGCGGATCTGGTCTGACCCAGTCCCTTGATAGTTGAGCAATTCCAACAAGTCGCGCGTGAATTGGTCACGTGCTTGGCTGCGCTTGCGGGGGGTGATGTCGCGGACGTTGCATTGGATGACGCGCTGGCCGTCGACGAGGTAGACATTGCTGGCGAACTCGACCTCGATCTGCCGACCGTCCTTGGTCTTCAGCGGAAGGTCCTCGTACCACACGTGCACCTTGTCCTGCAGCACGGTGAACGACTCTTTGGATGCGGCGATGTCCTTGAACAGGCTGATCTCCCAAAGGTTCTTGCCCAGGAAGTCGGCATGCGAGTAGCCTGTCAACTCCGAAAGGAAAGGATTGACATCAACGATCTCCCCATTGGCCGCGTCGAGGATCAGTATGCCCTCGTGGGCGGCTTCGAAAAGCCGGCGATACCGCGTCTCAGACGTCACCAGTGCGTGTTCTGCCTGCCGGCGCTCCAGTCGGGTGCGCTGACGCTCCAGGGCGCTCAGAACGGCCGGCCCCAGGCGCTTGACGTGTTCCTTGATCACGTAGTCCCACGCCCCGGCCTTCATGCATTCCACGGCCGTGTCCTCGTTCATCGAGCCCGTAAGCATGATGAAGGGCACATCCGGACAATGTTCCAACGCGAGAGCAAGCGCCGTCAGACCGTCGAATTGCGGCATTTGGAAATCGGAGACGATGAGAGCGGGCTGCAAGGTGCTGATCTCCGAAAGGTAATCCTCACGGGTCTCGACGCACATGAACTCACAGGCACCCAGCACTTTGACGATCTCCCGCTGCGCCAGTTCAGCGTCGGTTGGCAGATCCTCGACAATCAGGACTCTTCTGACCTCGCTCATGAGTTCGGTTCCCCTGGCTGCAACCGGCCGACCATCATTGTTTCGGCGGCTGGTTCACCATGAGCCAGTACATGCCGAGGCTGCTGACCGCATCAGCGAACGCGTCGAAGTCCACCGGCTTCACGACGTAACTATTGGCACCCAGGGCATAGGCGGTCTGGATGTCCGGATCCTCTCGCGAGGAAGTGACAATGACCACCGGAATCGACCGGGTCCGCTCGTCCTGCTTCAGGACCTTCAGGACTTCCAGTCCGCCGACCTTCGGCAGCTTCAGATCGAGAAGAATCACTTGGGGCGCCGCGCAGCCTGCTTGCGCTGCGTACTTGCCCCGACCGAAGACGAAGTCGAGCGCCTCGGCGCCGTCCTCTACGACGACAAGCCGGTTGGCCAGGTTCTTCTTCTTGAGCGCCCTGACCGTCAATTCAGCATCCTGAGGATTGTCTTCGACGAGGAGAATATCTACCGCCTGCATCTTGTCCATGATCACGTTCCTTTGTGTGGAAGAGCGAAGGAGAATGTTGCGCCGTGATTGATCTCGCCCTGGGCCCAGATCCGACCGCCGTGACGGCGGATCACCCGCTGGACGAGAGCGAGCCCGACCCCGGTGCCTTCAAACTCCCGAGTGCTGTGAAGACGCTGAAATACTCCGAAGAGCTTGGAAACATACTGCATGTCGAAGCCCGCACCATTGTCGTGCATGACGAAGATATCCTCGCCGTCTTTTGTTTCTCCGCTGATCGTGATGACGGAGCGCTCGCGCTTCGACGAGAACTTCAGGGCGTTGCTGAGCAGATTCGTCCAAACCTGGCGCATCAGTGACGGATCCCCGACCGCCAAAGGCAGCGCCTCCAGTTGGAAGTCGATGCGCGCCCGATGCTCCGGTGTTGTAACCTCGTGAAAGATCGCTCGTGCCATGCCACCCATGTCGATGGACGAGGGCTGCATCTCCGCGCGGCCGAGCCGGGAGAACGTCAGGAGGTCATCAATCAGTCGTCCCATCTTGGTGGCATTGTCGCGAATGATCAAACAGACCCGCGTGGCCTCGTCGTCGAGCTTGGGCGCGTAATCGTCCGAGAGGATGCGGGCAAAGCCGTCGATGGCGCGGAGCGGGGCCCTAAGGTCGTGGGAGACGGAGTAGGAGAATGCCTCGAGCTCCTTGTTGGACTCCTCGAGTTGTTTCGTTCGCTCGCCGACACGCCCTTCGAGCTCGGCATTCAGGACGCCGATCTCGGCTTCCGCCCGTTTGCGCTCGGTGATGTCGACACCGATACCGATAAGGAACGGATGATCGTCTATCAACAACCGACGGCCGGTCATCAGAAGCCACCGGAATGCCGGCCCACCGCGCAGCAGAACCCGGCCTTCCACCGTCTCATCCGCGCCGGTTGTCAATACGTTCGCGATTCTCGATTGGATCAACTCGCGGTCGTCCGGATGAATGGTGTCCAATGCGTTAGTGCTGGCGACCATGTCGTCAGGCTTGCCGACGATTTCATCGCGCTGATAGGCATTCCATCGCACATATCGACCGGCTCCATTGAGCATGTAGAAAGTGCCTGGGATACTGTCGATAATGGTGTTGCTGAGGGCTTGCTCTTGTTTCGAAATTGCCTCCGTCCGTTTTCGCTCCGTGATGTCCCAGAAGACCCCCAGCACGCCCACGATCTCACCGTTGGTGTCTCTGACTGGTGCCTTGATCGTGTTGACCCAGGTTTCTCGGCCTTCCAGGAGGTATCTCTCTTCCAGTTCCTCCGTCTTCCCGGTTTCCATGATCCTGACGTCGTCCGCGTGGTACTTGGCGGCGAGTTCCGGCATGAACAAGTCAACGTCCATCTTGCCCACTACTTCCTCGGGCCGGATACCGAAGTCACGCGCCAGGGCCTCGTTGATCGAGACCCACCGGTAATTTCGATCCTTCATGAGAATCTTCTGCGGGATGTTCTCCACGAGCGTTCGGTACCTGGCCTCGCTCTCGCGTAGCGTTTTTTCCACCCGCACGCGTTCGGTGATGTCGCTGATCGTGGTGATGAAGAAGAGCGGATTTCCCTCCGCGTCTCTGGCCAGCGTCGTGTTGACGTCCGCCCAGATGACCTTGCGGCTCTTGTGCACGTAGCGTTTCTCGTAGTGGGCATGCGCGGTGCTGCCGTCGAGCAACGACTGGACGATCCTCGCGCTCTCCTCGACGTCGTCGGGGTGGGTCAGTTCCTGCCACTTGCGCGTGGCCAGCTCCTCCTGGGAATAGCCCAACAGTTCACAAAATGCCCGGTTGACGGACAGCCGACCGTCAACACCGGTCATCGACTTGCCCAGCGGCGAGCCTTCGAAGACGGTCCGGAAGCGCGCCTCACTCTCCTCGATCGCCTTCTGAGCCAGGCGCTCGGCCGTTTGATCTCTGAACACGAGTACAACGCCCATCATCTCGCCCTTCTCGTTGCGGATGGGTGCGCCGCTGTCGGCGATGGGGCGTCTGGTGCCATCGCGAGCGACGAGCACAGTGTGGTTGGCCAGTCCCACCACTAACCCTTCGCGGAGCACACGGGTGACCGGGCTTTCGACCTTGGCGTCCGTCTTCTCATTGACGATATTGAAGACCTCTTCCGCTGGCCGGCCTCTGGCGTCCGCTTCACTCCAACCGGTGAGGGTCTCCGCCACGGGGTTCATCTGCACGATGACGCTGGCCGCATCAGTCGCGATGACCGCGTCGCCGATGCTGTAGAGCGTGGCTTTGAAGCGCTGCGCCTCAAGCTCGAGTCCTGCGACGCGATGTCGAAGGGCCGCGTTCTCCACTTCGAGCCGCGCAGGATCTTCTGTGTTCTTGCTCATCGCACCCTCCCTCGGCAAGAAAAGTCATCTTCCCGCCGACCGCGCTTCACACGGACTGCCAAAGTAGCTCTGTCGCGACCATTCATGACTGGCATCATGAGGTCGAACAACGATTAGCGCTTGTCACACGCGAACCAAATTTAAGCTCGATTGCGATTGCGATGTCAAGACATTCCTTGTCGGAACGAGACGATAGCCATTCAGTTGCCAGGGCTGGAGCCAGACCACAAGGCCATGGTTGCGGCGCGGCCCCGGCTGGAGCGGTCTTAATCACGTGGGGGTGGGTAAAAGTGGAGGGAAACGGGGTGGAGGCTACGCCTCAGGCGTGGGGGCCGGCTTGCTGGCGGACCGCGTGGTCAGTCGGACCGCCCCGGATCAGATTGTCCAGCCGGACAATCGGCATGACAGGCCAGCTCGCAGTCGCGGCGCATCTCGTCGTTGCTGTCGGCGCACCAGGAAGGCCAGTTCGGTCCGCCGTTTCGGCCGCAGGCATCGTGGCGCGTCATCACATGAATCTCGCAGTCACGCAGGCAGCGCGGCGACGGACAGCGCTGCGCGGCCTTCCCGGTCGTGGTCTTCTTCGCCGGCGGCGGCACGCCCATGCCAGGAGCCGACGCCGCCGACGGGGGATCCGCCACCAGCGTCTGCGTCGAGGTGGAGCAACAAGACCCCAGAAGCAACAAGACCAACACCCAAGCGTGATTTCCCATGACGTTCTCCACGCCGAGTATCCCGGCGACGCCCCAAATTGTCAATGCCACCACGGGTGGTTCATGTATTACATTACTTTTACAATCTGTGTCCGGAAAAAGCGTTACGTTCCCATTGACCGGCGGAGATCCTCATGTTGGAGAACTCCGGCCCGGTCTTTCCGGGAGGCAACATGCATCTACTACTGACATCCGTGTTCGGTCCCTTCGGCGTCGACACCGCCTTCAACAGCCGCTTCAACAAGATGGAACTGTTCCACAACCAGGTGACCCGCGAGCAGGGCATCTTCTCCTACCGCTTCAACCATCCGAGCTTCGGCCTGTACCTGATGGCCGAGAACCTCAAGGTCCCCACCACCGTGCTGGACTTCCCGACCTTCGAGAAGTTCCAGGCCGAGGTCAAGAGCGGCAGGTACACCCACATCGGCATCAGTTTCATCGTGCCCAACTTCGAGAAGGCCCGGGCCATGGCCATGACCATCCGTCGCGAGGCGCCGGAGATCAAGATCATCCTCGGGGGCCACGGCACCACCACGCCCGAGATCGAAGACCTGATCCCGTACGATCATATCTGCAAGGGCGAAGGCGTGCGCTTCATGCGCGAGATCTTCGGCGAGGATCCGGACCGCCCCATCCGCCACCCGCTGATCAACGGCTCCTACAACCGCAACCTCATGGGCGTCCCCATCCCGGACAACACCGGCATCATCGTCCCCGGCGTCGGCTGCCCCAACAAGTGCCGCTTCTGCGCCACCTCGCACTTCTTCGGCGGCTACACGCCCTATCTCACCACCGGGCGCGAGGTCTTCGACCTGTGCTGCCGCTACGAGGACGAGAAGGGCATCACCGACTTCGGCGTCCTCGACGAGAACTTCATGAAGCTCCCGCAGCGGGCCTTCGAGCTCGTCGAACTGATGGAGAAGCACCAGCGCTTCTTCACCTTCGGCATTTTCTCCTCGGCCGAGACGCTCATGGCGCTACCGAGCCTGGACTTCCTGGTCCGCCTGGGCATCGGCTTCATCTGGATGGGCGTGGAGTCCAAGCAGGAGTGCTACGAGAAGAACGCCGGTGTGGACTTCTTCAAGCTGGTCAAGGAGCTGCGCGCCCGCGGCATCAGCGTCATGACCAGCCTGATCCTGTTCGACGAGCGCCACACCCAGGAGACCATCTGGGAGGACATCGACTTCGGCGTCGCCCTGAACAGCGACTACGTGCAGTTCATGCAACTGGGGCCGCTGCCGGGCACCGCCCTCTGGGACGACTACGACCAGCAGGGCAAGCTGCTCAAGGACATTCCGTACATGGAGCGCCACGGCCAGGACAAGATCTGGTTCACACATCCGGAGTTTTCGCGGGACGACTCGCGCGACTTCCTGGTGGCGGCCTTCAAGAAGGATTACACCGTCAACGGACCGTCCCTGCTGCGCCTGTTTCAGACCAACCTCGCGGGCTACCGCTACGCCCGCAACCACGAAAACGCCACCGTCCGGTTTCGCGCGGCCGCCATGCTCGACCAGATCAACCTGATGCGCCACTTCCTCTCCGCCAGCGCCGCCCTGGCCGAAAACGAGACGACCCGCACCCAACTGGCCGACATTCACGCCCAGCTGCGCGAGCTGGTCGGTGCCCCGAGCCTCAAGGAGCGCGCGATCAACGCCGCGGTGGCCGCCATCGCCGCCCGCAAGGTCCTGGCGAACCGGCTCTTCGGCGACGACCGCCAGCCCCCTGTCCGCACCACGCATTACCGGGTCAAGCTGGGCCTGGTCGGTGCGAAACTGAAAAAGCCCGCCCGTCTGCCGGTCTTCCTGCCCTCGCCCACCGCGGGCATGCTGCAAAACTGAGGAACCGCATCCGGAGGCGAACTCTCGACTGCGGCATACTCGCCGACGGCTTCGCGCCGCGTGCCGCAACGTTGAATCCATGACCTGTAGGCCATCAATTCTCTTGTATATTTCACAAAAGACTTCATAATGAAGCATGTCCTGCAGTCTTCGGACAGTGGGTCGCCCCATCCAGGAGTCCAATTCATGCTTGCTCCCGTGCATTTTATCAGAAGGTTTCTGCTCGTGGTGCTCCTCGGCACGGTCCTCCCGAGTTGTGACGACGGTCCCAGAAGGCCTGCGGACGATCCCTTGGAGGGGTTGTCCTGGGACGAATTCCCGGCCATTCCGGCCACCCGCTCAGTGGACATGATCATCGTCGTCGACAACTCCTACGGCAATTACGACGGGAGGATCAAGCTGCGCTCCATCATGAACGGATTGGTGCATTCCATGGAGCAGTTCGAGGCCGGGATGCCCGATCTTCATGTTGGGGTCATCACCTCCGACCTGGGGTCTTCGCCCTACAACGTCGGCGGTTGCCTGATCCCCGGTGGAGATCACGGACGCTTCGTGCCCTCCATCACCGATGACGCGCAGACGCTGCATTACCTGGTGGACGTGGCGCCACGCGGCTGTCCCGTGGAGCGGCACATGGAGTTCGACTCCCCGCTCCAGTGCCTCTCCCATGCTTGCACCCAACTCCACTGCAAACCCGAGGCGTTCCCGGGAGCCGATGGTCTCCCCACCGAACCGGCGGGGTTGACGCTCGTGACCGACGAGCAGGGCTGTCCGCGGTGTCGCAGCTTCAACGCGGTCCCGCTGGCCCAGGAACTCGAGGAGCGGATCGCTTCGCTGGGGTCAGGGTGCGGGTGGGAGCAGCACCTGGAGGCGCTCAGGCTGGCGCTGTTCGGACAAAATCCGGAGAATGAGGGCTTCTCGCGGCCGGACTCCCTGGTGTCCGTGCTTTTTTTCATGGACGAGGATGACTGCTCCGTGGCCGATCCGATCCTCTTGGCCCCGGCGGTCGGTACCACCCTCCTTGAGCAGCTGGGGCCCCTGACGAATTACAGGTGCACGCGCTTCGGGGTCGTCTGCGACGAACCCTGGCCGGACGCGTCCTTCCCGGTTGGAGATTACCCCATGTCCAATTGCCGTCCCCGCCCTGGGCGGGATCCCCGGGCGTTGTTACATCCGATCGCGCGATACGACGCCGCTTTTGGCGCCCTGCGGGACGGGGGGCGACTCCAGGTGTCCACGATCTCCGGTTCCTACCGCAGCGAACTCTCAGTGGTCAAGTATACCTACAGCGGGTGGATCGGTCTCGAATTGGATTGCAGGACCAACGGAGGCGGTGAGGGTGCAGACCCGATAGTCCGCATGTCTTCCTTCCTGCGGGCCCTGGATCCGGGGCACTTCGAATACCCTTCGTGGGTCAATTTCTGCAACAACGATTACAGTCCCGTGACGGGCGCCATGAGGGCACGCATCCAGCACCGCATGGAGCCCTCCGCCTGCCTCAGATACGCGATCGCCGGTTGCACGGAGCCGCCGCGCCCCCCCGACTGGTCGACGGAGTGCGCACCGGCCTGTCGCGTGGTCGAAGTGGACGGCGACACCCGCACCCCTGTGCCCCTGTGCGAACCGGAGTACCAGAATGGCCATCCGGCCCACCTGGATCCGAACCTGCCCCAACCGGTCTGCTATCATGTGGCGTATGATGGTTCCTGCCCCGCTAACTCAGAATACGATGACCTTCGGGATCGTCCCTGGGGTGTCAGCCTGCATGTCTCCATGCGCGAACCCGCGCCGGCGGACCGGCGCATCGAATACGGCTGCCTGAGACCCTCCCAGGTGGCGGCCAGCCCCTCCCCCTGAATAGAACCGACCATCCCCCCGGCCCTGTCCGCACCACGCACTACCGGGTCAAGTTGGGCCTGGTCGGTGCGAAGCTGAAAAAGCCCGCCCGTCTGCCGGTCTTCCTGCCCTCGCCCTCCACCGCGCTGCTGCGCAACTGACAACGGCGGCCACGTTCAATGATGCCACCTGCAACTCCTGCGGGGTGCTGTTCAAGGACTTCTGTGGTTTTGTTTTTTTTGAATTAATCCCAGGGTTGGCATCCGAAGACCACCGCTGTGACCACTGAAATTCTTATTGATGACTCGCGCGCTGTGGCGCTTGAAGCTCCGAGGTGGGCGTCTACTTCTTCGGCTTGCCAATCACGACGGCGCGGCTGTCCTTTTCGGCCTTGACCTTCTTGGCAGCATTGTCTTTGGCGATTTCTTTTTGTTTATTGTTCTTGTTTTTGGATTTTTCGCTCTTGTCGCCCATGGTGGCTCCTTTGAATCAAACGATCGGTTCGATTCGGGTTTTCGCTTCTGTGCAAGTATCCGCGCGCTGTTCGTGAATGTCAACGTTTCAATGTCAGCAGAAAGCCTTACAATTGGTAAAGTTCGATGAGCGACTCAACTTGGGCAGGTCATGCTGCTGATCCGCGATGAGGCCTGCATCCTGCGAACTCAGGGACGAACCACCCGAAAACCGAAACTGAGGCCCCGGTTGTACGGGCTGGTGCCGTACGGGAGGGCCACGGTGCAGTAGGACGCAGCGTGGCCCCAGCCGCCCCCGCGTAGCACACGGCCAACGCCTGAGGCCAGCCCCCGATAATCCAACTGTGTCCCCGTCGGGTACGGCCCATACCAGTCCCACACCCACTCATACACGTTCCCGCTCATGTCGTACAATCCCAGTTCGTTGGGCAACTTCGTTCCCGCCGGATGGGTCTTGGATTCACTGTTGGTCGCGTACCAGGCATAGTCGTCGATGGCGTTGGAACCCGTGCTCCCCGCGAACGCCTTCAGATACCCGGTCGTGTTCGTCACGCCCGGGGCAGCCGTGTCCGCCCCCGTCGCCGCCCACATCCACTCCATCTCCGTCGGCAGCCGGTACCCGTTGGCAGCCCAGTTCGCCGTCGCCGAGTTCCAGGTTGCGTTGTCCGCCGACGGAATTAGTGCGTACGTCAGCGTCGTGAAATTCACTTCGTTGACCGCGTATACCGGCGTCAGCCCCTCCAGCAAACTCAACTTGTTGCAAAAGGCAATCGCGTCGTACCAACTCACCTGCTGCACCGGATCATCGGTACCAGTCGAGCATGTGACGTAGGTCGGATCCGCCCACCCCGTCACCGCAACCCACTGCGCCCTCGTGATCTCGTATTTACCCATACGGAACGCCGACACCACGCTCAGGTTCGAAACCGTCGCGTCCCGCTGGAACGTCCCGGTGGGGAAGTACTTCAGCGTGCCGACGTTTGGCGACTCGTAGTCCAACATTTCCCGCGTGATCACTACCGAATACACCTTCTGCACACCGCTCTCCGCGGTCACCGTCACCGTCGCTGGGTTGTCGCCCTCCACCAGCGTCATCGGCTGCGCCGGCGCGATGACCAGGCTCGCGTAGATATCAGTTTTTGTCGCCGTCACCGCTAGCGACGTAACCGCTAGAGGCACCCTCACCGTATACGACGTGGTGGATGGAGAGAACGCAGGACTCAGCGTCCCTTCGCTCACCGTCAGCGTCGAAAGATCCGCGTTCGTGCTCTTCGGCACGCACGCGGCCTCGTTGAACACGCAGCCCGCCGTGCACGAAAGCGCCCCGCTAGCTTGGCCGTATTCTAGCGTCAAACAGGTCTGTTCGTTGAGGTTCGCGCCCTCGCACTGCTCGCCGTACGCCGTCTGAATCAGCCCGTCCCCACAGCGGCCCACGGCTTCGCAGTCGGTGAGATCCAGCTGCTGGCAATCGGCGCCGCACGCCAGGACGCCGCCGTAATACGCCATCGTCTGGCAGGTCTCGCCCGCCAGATTGCCACTGTCGCAGACTTCGCCTTCGTCGGACTGAATCTGTCCATCTCCGCAGTGTCCGGCGCAGTTGGCGATGTCGTACTGGCAATCGTTCCCACAGGTCAGCGTTCCGCCGCCGTAGCCCAGGCTCTGGCAACTCTGCCCGTTGAGGTCGCCCCCGTCGCACTCCTCGCCATCTGAGCCGTTCACGTCTTCATCGCCGCACCGTCCGCCACATTCGGCGCGGTCATACACGCAGTTCGGCATGCAACGCAGCGTGCCCGGCGCGTTGTAGTGCCCCAGGCTGCCACAGGTCTGCTCCTGCAGGTTCGTGCCGTCACACGCCTCTCCGGGATCAATGAAGTTGTTCCCACAATTATCGACGTTCTTCGTCTTCGTGTCGCAGCTCCACAGCATCATGCAGGCCAAAATCAGGGTCAGCAGAATGGTCCGATTCTTCATCGTGGTGTTCTCCAGTGGCGCTGGTTGTAATGCGCAGCAGCGCGCAGGTCAACAAGGAATTCACGCGCAGAATATCAATCGGCGGTCAGCGCGCGGGCGACCAGCTCGGGGCGATGGTGCTTGGCCTCGAAACGCTTCGCGTCGGCCAGCGCCCCACCGACGCGGAAGGCGACCAGCTTGAGGCCCCCGGGAGAGCCGTGGAACCGGCCGTCGGACGTGAAGGCGAGGTGCTCGGTACCCGGCAGGGAGACCAGCGTGACGAGCAGGCGGCCGGACAGACGCGACCGCCCCGGCGCCCTGAAAAGTTCATCTGGAAGTCGACCGTGTCCTGCGATATGACAGGCGTCATGAAAAACCTGCGTGTACTGCATACGAAGAACCTCCCGGCCGCCTGCCTCGGGCTTCTGGCCCTCGTCCTATTCATGTCCGCCTGCAAAAAGGAAGAGCCCAACTGCACGCGCCTGTGGAACCGCCTGCACCAGTGCGGCCTGTCCGTGGAGACGAAGGACGACTTCGTACGGAGCTGCGACCCGCAGTGCCCGTACACCGCCGATTTGATCGAATGCTCGGCCAGCGCCTTCTGCACCGACTTCCGCTTCTGCCGCGAGCGCGCGCTGCTCGACGAGGATGTCCGGGGCAACCTGATCCTGATGGACCAGTCCATCGCAAAGAACGAGTTTTTCCTGGCCGTCAACGAATGTCAGAACCCGACCCTGCTGTCCCGCCCGCAGATGAAGGCCAAGTGTCAATATACTCTGCAGCGTTCCTTTGCGTATTATCAAAAATATATATTGGCCTATCTGAACAGTTCGCTGCCCCCGGTCGACGGCGCCAGCCAGGCCCTTCAGCACTGCGCCCTCCTGCTGAAGACCGCCAAAATGATGGGCCTGTCCGAGCAGGCCCAGACCCTGGAACTGTTTGACCGCATCGCGCGCAAGAACCCCGGTGACACGCTGACCTGGTGCGAGGCGTCCAGGGATTACCTGGCCCCGGAGCTCGCCGACCGCTGTGCGCCTGTGCCCGCGCTGGCCCACGCGGCCAACCTCGAACGCGCCCTGGCGATCCAGCGGCTGCTCGACACCCCCGTGCGACCGGGCAGCCCGCCGCCCCCGAAGTTCGACACCTTCTCCGTCTGCTATGATCTCAAGCGCACGGGCAAGCTGGTCGGTCCCGCCCAACTCAAGGACGCCGAGCGCATCTGCACGGAGCTGGACCTGCAGGCCTACGTGGCCGCCACCATGCCCGCGGTGGAGGCGGGGCTGCGGCCGAAAAAGCCCTCCCTGCCCCTGGAGTGCATGCCGCCCTACATCAACAGCAAGTTCAAGCTCGACGAGCTCACGTCGCCGTTTGCCATGGCGCAGAAGAAGAAGCTGTTCGACGCCTGCTACTCCCGCCTCGGGGTCGTCGTCCTCGACTACCTGATCCCGCGCACCAAGGGCGAATGCGAGTTCTCGGTCCTGCTGATCTACCGGGCCGTGAAGACCTACGGCCTCACCGACCCCGAGCTCACCGGCCGGATCCGCCTCGTGGAGAAGCACTGCAGCAAGTCCGTCGTCCTGCTGGAGGAGTATCTCTGAGAAGGTGCCTAGTTCAATGATACCGTCTGAAACCCAGGTGGAGAATCGCTCCAAAGCTCCTGTGATTTTTTTCTTTTGATGTTTTCCCACGGTAGTGCGCCCGTATCCACGGTCGCCCAACCATGGGCTACAATCGGTCAACCGCCCGATGCGGGCGGTAAATGGGCTCATCGCGCCTGACCGTCGCTGTCAGTTTCCGGGGGTAAGGTTCAGCGGGTAGGTGATCTGGGTCAGGGAATTCGGCGGCATCACCTCGGGGAAGATCCAGCGACGCATGAGCTCCTCCACGCAACCGGCAAGGAGCACGTCGCCGGTGCCGTTCTTTCCCACCCTCGCCTGCGTGACCCGTCCCCAGCCGTCCACGGTCAGCTGCAATTGAAACACCCCGGCGACCAGGGAACGCCCCAGCGCCTCCCCGTAGCAGGCCCGCACCTCGGGCAGGCGGCGACGGATGACCTGCCGGATGGCGCCGGCCTCCAGGGTGCCATGGACGACCGGCGTGCCGACGCGGACGATACTGAAAAACGCCCGGCGGTCTCCCGGCTTCCTCGGCGGCGCGGGAGCCGGCGGGGGCCGGAGAAGCCGGCTGGCCTCCTCCGAGAGCAGCCGGAAAAGGGCAAGGTGAAGCTCGTGCGGCCAGACGTTGGTGTCGGCCCCCTCGCCCGCCGGCCGCGGCAACCTGGCCAGGAGATCATAGGCCGCGAGGCCGAGGATCATGAACCGCCTGCTCTTCGTACTCATGGCGAGCCCATGGGTCTCCCGGGCCAGGGCAAGGAGGTCCGCACGCAGCCCCGCGAGGAGCGCGTCCGATGGGCGGGGCTGCTTTCCGTTGGCGACGTCCCTGACGTACGTGACGAGGCGCCCGAGGGCGAGGTCATGGCGCCCGAGGACCAAATCGTTCTCCATCTCCTTCCGCAGCTGGGCCTCCCCGGCGGGCGGTGCCGGGGCCGGGGCCGGTTGCGCCCCGGGGAGTGACCCCGTGAGTTCTTCGTCGGCAAACTCCAGGAATCGTTGTTTGGCCGTTGCGGGCTGCTTTTCGGCCGTCGCCGGCGCCGGCTCGAGGATCGCGGGCGGCTCGAGCCCATCGGGGAGCGGCTCGAGGTTCTTCAGCGCCAGCCATGGGTCGGACACCGTAGGGCGAGCCACGACGGGCCGCTCCACCACCGGGCTCGGGCAGCGCGCCACCGGCGGACACGGTTGCGCGGTGGTCGACCTGTGACAGGGCGCCTGCGGCGGCGTGCATCCCGCCATCAGATTCAGGGAAAGACCGATCGCGGCAAGCCAGCGAGTCATGTGCATCTTCGTCCTCCATCGTGGTGGGGTTCGAGGCAGGGGCGCATCCTACGCCGGTTCCGGTTGATTCTCACTAAAAGAATGGGACGCCCGCGTATTCTTCAAAGTGCCGATTGAGCCATTCGTGGAAGATTTTTCACGGCTCCATATGAATCAGCGTTCTTGACTTTTCTGGTTCCCTGCCATAATGCGTTTACCTGTATATGGGGAGTGGAGACCGCCATGAACGACCAGCAGAATGCAACGGTGGATCTGACGAGCCTGAGAAACACGGTGACCGCTCTGCAGCGGTCACTGCAGGTTCTGCGCGACTGCACGGCGAATCCGGACGCCTCCGCCGACCTGCGCGAGACCGTGCGCGCCGGCGTGATCCAGCACTTCGAGATCGCCTACGAAGTCGCATGGAAAATGATGAAGCGCTGGATTGAACTTTATGTATCCGCGGAGGCCGTCGACGGTGTCTCCCGTCGGGAACTGTACCGCTGGGCTGCCCAGAACCACCTGATCGACGACGTCGACCGATGGATGAGTTTTCACGGCGCCCGCAATCAGAGCACCCACATTTATCAGGAAGAAATCGCCGTCGGCGTCCTCGAACTGGCCGGCGAGTTCCTGCCCGAAGCCGAAGCCCTGCTCGTTCGACTGGAGACTCGGAAATGATCGCCGTCTCCGACGCCGAACTCACGCTCGTACGCCAAATTCTTCAGACGCATGTGCCGGAGTGCGAAGTCCGTGCCTTCGGCTCCCGCGTCCGGGGCACGAACAAGCCGCACTCGGATCTGGATCTCGTGATCCTCGGCGCCGGGCGACTTCCGGTCCCGCGCCTGGGGCTGCTGCAGGAGGCCTTCCGCGACTCGACGCTCCCGTTCCGTGTGGACGTCCTCGACTGGCACGCGATTCCTGCGAGCTTCCACGACATCATCAACGACAGCTTCGAGACCGTCTGGCCCTAGAGCTTCATTTGGGAAACCGCGGCGCGGATGGTGCGTTTTCCCATTCCTCCAACACGTCATATAAATTCCAAAATGCAATATCACCTATCATTCCAGCGGTCACGCAGGAGCGTCTTGGCCAAGTCTAGATGCTTATGACAAAATAATACGCCCACGCTCTGTAGGTGTCAAAACACCCATAGAAATTGGTCCATTCACCAGAGGCTCGATTGATGATCCAATATTTTTCGCCATTGTCGCAACTGACAACGCCTTCCTCTCCGGAGGCCAACGTCAGGACATCGTCACCACAACTGAACACCAGACGGTGCAACAGCCTGCCGCCGCAGTCCCAGTAGTATTTGAACGGACACGGGAGATCGGGGAACAACTTCCACATGAAGCGTCCCTCCACCCCAAGGATTTTCCTCAGTTGTATGCCCCAGAAACACCAACCTGTCCCCCGCCTCGGTCCTTTTCCATACCGCCATTTCCTGCCCGGAAATCCCGGTTGTCTGATCATTAAAATACTGAATAACAACTTCATCCCCCGCCTCTACGCCGATAAGGAAGTTGTTCCTCAACCAATATCTGAAGGTGGTGACCTCACCTTCCTGATCGACCACCTGCAGCATGCCGTCTCCAATGGATACCTGCACGTTTTGCTGCACGGTTCCCACGAGACTAAGATAACCGATTTCCATCCCATCAATCTCCACCCAACCATAAGACCCACCCCCAAAAGACCAGCACGCTTCGGGAATCTCGGTCAAGGATCCATCCAGGACATCGGAAGGGGGATTTGCGCCACGTTCCAAAAACGCAGGGGCGTCACAAGCAGGAATAGCCAGCAACACGAGACAACTCAGGGGTAGAATCAGCATCTTCACGGCATTCCTCCTTCAGGAAATATCTCTACTCGCCTCCGTTTTTCACCTTCTCAGACCTGCGTCCTCACACTTCAATTTTCCACCTTCCACTGAAAAACTCAGAACCAAGGTCAGCCTGAATGAATTAAATTACCCGGTCCACATTTTCCCTGCAACCGTTTTTTTCCATCGATGGACGAACCGGTCGTCATGTTAAAAAACATTTAGCACCAAGTCTAATTAAATTGACAACGCAAATCAATAGTGCAATCTTTCACATAGTGGACATAAAACATAGTGTTTGAAAGGAGCACAACCACCATGAAAAACGCAAAAATCGCAATCATTTCAATTATTTTCACTGCAACATTTCTTTTCTCAGCGTGTGACGACGGGGACAAGAAAAAGACCGGTCCGGTCTGCGGCGACAATCTGATCACAGACACCGAGGTCTGCGACGGCACGGACCTCGGGATCGCGAGATGTGCGAGCGAGGGCTTCGTCGGCGGTACGCTGGCCTGCGCTGCCACCTGTGACGCGCTTGACACCTCCGGCTGCAACAACTGCGGCGACAACGCCATCTCCGACGCCGAGACCTGCGACGGCACCGACCTGGGCGACGAGGACTGCGTGAGCCAGGGGTTCCTGGGCGGCACCCTGGCCTGCGACGCCTCCTGCGGGAGCTTCGACACCTCCGCCTGCCTGTCCGATCATGTCCTGCCCGACAGCCCCCTCGGCGAGCAGATGGCCTGGCTCGTCGCGGCCGTCAACTCGGGGACGGCCCCCGTGCAGGCCGAGTTCGAGGCGCACTTCTCCGCCACGTTCCAGGCGACCTGCAATTATTCCTGTTTCCTCACCACCCTCTACAATCCGCTGATGAACTACTACAGCCCGCTGCTGGCCACCGGCTGGGAGAACACAGCCACCGACTACGCCGCCTGGGTGCGTTTTTCGTGTGTGGACGGCGCTTTCTGGGAACGCATGCTCATGATCCTGAACCCGGACGACAGCACCATCGATCTAATCGGCCACGCCGCATCCCCGGATCTGGATCCGGTCTTCGGCGCCCTGCCGGCCACGGAAATCGGGGTCTTCCTGTTCAATCCTGCCGGCGGCGCCCCGAATCGGGGTTTCACAGTGGAGTTGGTCAATCGCGCCACGGGGCTTTCCTTTGATCCGCCCGTCACCGGCGTGACCGATGACCTCTACCAGTACGTGCGCCTGGCGGTGCCCGCTGGTGAGACCGAGGTCGGCGTCAAGGCAACGCACGCCGACGGTCAGGTGACATACACCTATAGCGCCAATCTGAAACCCGGCGCGGATCAATTATGGGTGCCCGTGTATCCGGGTACGGCCATGCCGTCTTATCTGAGCCCGCTGGGACTGACGCTCACGGCCGGAAAGAGCCAACTCTGGGGATATCTGCTCTGGGCCGGCCCTGCGGAACTGTGGTCCACTGAACCCTACAACATCGGACTCGGCTGCGCGACCATCACGTCGGATCCGGTGCTGGCCAACCTCTATTACACGACGCCGCCGAGCTACCTACCGTCGGAGGCCGCAACCCAGACAGCCCTCCAGAACTCCACCTGGTACGGCTTCAATGCGGATCCCGTGGCCTACGAATTCACCGCCACCGCCACCGGTGACCCCCTCGTCGTGAGCGTGCCTGCGCTGGCGCCGGACGCCATCACCACGGTCTATTTCGTATTCGATCGGGCGACCTACCCCGAGAATCCCACCGCTGTCGACTGCGCTCCCTGATTCACTTTTTTAACGCGCCAAAAAATCAACTTTCCAGTTTCACAATGTCGGACACGGCGACCACGGAGCGGTTTCGCCCGGCGTTTTTGGCTGCATAGAGGGCCTCGTCGGCGCGCTTTACAAGCTCGGTTCGGGTTTCTCCGGGACGCAATTGGGCGACCCCCATGGAGATGGTGGTATGAAAGGAGATTTCATGGAAACGGAACTCCGTGGCCTCGATGGTCTTCCGGGCCCGCTCCGCGATGGCCAGGGCCCGCTCGGCGGAGACCCCCGGCAGGACGATGAGGAACTCCTCCCCGCCGTACCGGATGACCGCATCCCCGGCGCGCACGACCGAAGAAAGGATCGTGGCGACCTGCTTGAGCACCTGGTCACCCATGAGGTGGCCGTAGGTGTCGTTCACCCTCTTGAAGTGGTCAATGTCGGCCATGATCACGGACAGGGGCCCGGCGGCGTCCTGCGCCGATGGAACGGCGTCCTGCGCCGATGGAACGGCGTCGGTCATCAAGTTTTCCATGCCGCGCCGGTTAAGCGCCCCGGTGAGCGGGTCCACAGTCGCCAGCCGCGAGAGCCGCGCGATCTCGAGCTGGGGCGCGCAGATGCCCGCCAGGAGCGTGAGTGCCTGCTCGTGGAGCTCGGTGAAATACTCCTTCTCGGGGTGGACCGCGGCGATCACGCCCAGGCTGTTCCGACCGACGATGATGGGGACGCCCAGAAAGGAGCCCATGGAGTCCTTCATCCCGGGGCGTACGGCAAAGCGCGGATCCGCCTCGGCATCACCGGTCCGGATCGTCCGCTGGTGCTTGACGATCCACCCCATCAGCCCCTCCCCGTAGCGGAAGTCCACCGCCGGGTTCAGGTGAAACGAGGTGGACGACCGGGCGATGGCCAGGAGCTTGTCCCCCGTCGGGTTGAGCATGCGGACCGAGGCGCGCTCGGTCTCCACGAGCTCGGCGGCCACCTTGGCGATGAGCTTCAGGAGGACGTCGATCTCCGGATGCCGGCTAAGCTGGTCGGTGACTTCGATCAGGGACTGTAAAATGGACTTCATTCGGACACCTGCCTGGAAATCCTGTGATTCGGAAATCTTTATAATAGATTCTCTCCGGGTTGTCCAACTTGTGTCGTCCCTTGACTTTGGCGACGCCCAGGCGGCCCGTGAGCGCCCATTTGGCCATCAACTCCGGCGGGAATCGCGTCGGGCAACTTCGACGGCCCCCTTCAGTCTAGATTCTGCAACCAGTCGAGGGCGAGGCGAAGCTCCACTCCACTCGTCTGCTGTTCGTGCCGCAGGTGCCAGACGACCTGGGTCGCGGGCGCTCCCGTCTGGGCTGCGAAGCGGATCAGGCTCGGGTCCGGATGGTCCCCGGCGACCTTGCACTCCACCAGCCGTTCGATCGCGCCATCCCGGACGAGGGCGAAGTCGACCTCCCGGCCGTCTTTGGTCCGCACGTAGCGCAGCTCGACCGCCTCCCCGCGGCGATCCGCCCGTCCCCAGGCATGCGCGAGCAGGGCCACCGCCACCAGATTCTCGAAGCGGGCGCCTTCTCCTGCGGAGACGAGCCCCGTGTCGAAGAAATAGATCTTCGGTTCCTTCAGCAGCGCACGGGCGATGTTGCGCGACCAGGGAGTCACTCGAAACACGAGGTGCAGCGCCTCAAGCAGGTGCACGTAGCGGGTCACCGTGGTTGGCGATGCACCGATGTCACGTGCGATGGAGGCAAACGAGACCGGGGACCCCACCCGAGCGCGCAGCAGCTCGAGGGTGAGCTGCAGTGCCTTGAAGTCGATGATTCGCTGAAAGTCGAGAATGTCGTACCGGATCAGGGCGTCGACGATCTGCTGACGCCAGCGGGCAGCCTGCGTCTGATCGTCGGCCAGCAGCGGCTCCGGGAAGCCGCCGCGCTCCATCAGCCGCCCCAGATCCCCTTCCAGCGGCGTGCCGACCACCTCGGCCGGGGTGAACGGCAGCATGCGGTGGCGAAAGTAGCGCCCTGCGAGTGACTCGCCGCCGTGGGCGAGCAGGTCCAGCCGGGCGCTGCCGGTGACCAGGATCCGCAGGCCGGGCCGGCGCGTGTCGAAGACACCTTTGAGATAACGCTGCCAATCGGGCATCTTGTGAAGTTCGTCGAGGATCAGCAGGTCCGTCTCGGGCAGCCAGCCCTCCCGCTCCAGGATTTCCCGATCCGCGCGGGAGTCGTGGTTCAGATAAACCGAACGGCGGAACCTGCCTGCGAGCTCCTGGGCCAGCCAGGTCTTTCCCACCTGTCGGGGGCCCACGAGAAGGACCATTTTCCGTTCAAGATCAACAAGGATGGCGTCGGTGAGCGTGCGTCGCATATCGACAAAATGCCACGCGAATGGAAAAAAGTCACGACTTTTTACCATTCTGCGGCAAAATAGTCATAACAACGACCATTGAACACGCTATCAGAACGGAGGCGTGGAGGGATCATTCATGACACGGGTCGTTGGCGTCCGGAGGCTGGTCACCCGGACCAGCTCCGATGGGGACTGAAAAAATGTCAGAAAGAAATGCCACCCGCGTCCGCACGGGTTAGAAGAAGTAGGTCCATCATGTCCTGCTTCATGTTCTTCGTGCTCTTGTTCACGTCCTCTTCGTCCCGCGATATCCCGCAGGAGTGCGTCGAGTACGTCGACGACCCGGGCGTCGTCCAGTTCGTCGAGCTCCCGCGGTACATCGTCGAGGACGAGATCGACAGCAACGGAGACTCCTGGTACATGGACCAGGTGTGATCGCGCCATGGGTGATCACTCAGGCGTTTGAGGGCGTAGTTGGCGACGACTCGATATTTCAACCTGCACCATGTCCAGTAACCCTCGGGACCGATTTCGATTTCGATTTCGACCGGAACACGGAATGCCCAGGGCCATCTTCTGCCTGCTTTTCTCATCTACAGAAAATCTTGGATTGCGGCACTTCCAGCATCGAAATCGAAATCGAAATCGAAATCGACTAGTCCTGGGTGGTCTCGTCCTCGGAATGCAGGCACGGTCCGCCGTGCGTCCCGGGCAATGACTATAGCGGCCCGGGAAATGACTGTAGCGGCGCGGCTAGTGTCTGCGACAGTTCGGGAAATGTCAGTGTTCAGGGGGGCGCAAACAGAAACGCCGCGACTCGCGCGGCGTTGACTGAGGGAAAGATGGTGACCCCAATGAGAATCGAACTCATGTTTACGGCGTGAGAGGCCGCTGTCCTAACCGCTGGACGATGGGGCCGATGAAACGGGCTCGGGGACAAGGACTCGAACCTTGACAACTGGGACCAGAGCCCAGGGTCCTGCCGATTAGACGATCCCCGAAGAACCGGTGAAAACGGCGGGAGTATGTATCGTCGATGAGGGGGAATTTGTCAATAGGAAAAATGCGGAAAAAGAGAAAAATCTGCGGTCGCCCGATGGACGGGCGAAAACCGGGCGGTATTACTGGATGGTGCCGGAGATCTGGGAGGAGAAGGAGAACTCATACTGGGTGAATTCGCCGTACTCGCCCTCGGGGCCCGGGGAGAGCATCGCGCCCACGCCGAGACGCCAGTCGGAGGGTTCGGTCGAGGCCGGGGAAGCATCGACGAACACGCAGGAGAACTTGGATGCGGTCTCGTCGAAGGACAGGAAGCGCCAGTCCTGATCGAGCTCGAGGCCGGAGATGTTGCTCAGGTTGAACACGCCCGGATAGGAGGACGGCTGCGTCGGGGTGAGCGAATAGAAGTGCTCGGTCAGTTCGAGCACGTCACCGGGATCGGCGAAGGCTGCCACGGGGTTGAGGTTCTTGTCGACCAGGCGCACCGAGACCGTCAGGGTGCCGCTCTGGGGCAGCGAGGTGGAGGCGGGGCTGTAGGTGATCGCCGAGGCCGTCTCGTTCTCCTCGGGCTTGCCGGACCAGATGATCTTGAAGATCGCGCTGATGCGGGTGTCGTCGTCGTAGCGGCCGTTGGCGTCGGTCCACTGGCCGTCGCCGTTGGAGTCGAAGAACCACTCCTCGTTGTCGTAGGAGCCGTTGTCGTTGACGTCCAGGAACGGCTCGGGGGTGTCGTCGAAGGGCTCGCCTTCGTCGTAGGTGTTGTTGCCGTTGCGATCGGTGAAGCTCTCGGCGCCGCGGGTCACGACCATCAGGGTGACCAGGCCGTCGCGCGGGTTGCAGGTGGTACTGATGCTGCCGCAGGCGCGATCGGGCTCGCCGGAGAGCGGGGAGACCTCGGCCGGGAGGGCGTTGCCGCCGCGGACCTTGTAGGTGACGCCGTAGGCGCCGTAGGAGTCGGTGCCGCCGGACAGTTCACCGGCCTCGGCCTGGAACGTCATGGTCATGCTCTCGGGCGGAATCACGTTGCCGTTGCGGTTGCGCGCGGAGATCTGGCAGGGCACCCAGACGTCGGGCTTGGGGGAGACCAAGCCGCCGACATTGACGTAGTCGCAGTTGAGCTGGAAGGCGCTGGCGATGGGCAGCGACGAAGAGTTGGGCTCGCCGAAGTTCACGTTGATCGTGGAGGTGGCGGTCTCGCCGGTCTCGTCGTTGTAGTAGTTCGCCGTCACGACGGCCGCGCCCGGGGTGCGCGCGCTGTAAAGCTTGACCGTCGCGAGGCCGGCGTCATCGGTGGCCACGGTGGTCTCGTCGAGCTCCTCGGTCGCCGAGAAGGAGCCGTTGGTGGTCTCGAACGTGATCGATCCGTTCTTGGCCGGCTTGTTCGATTTCTTCAGGGTCGCCGTGATGGTACTGAACTCATAGCCACCGGCGGGGATCTCGGACGGATCGGCCGAGAGCTTCAACTCGTAGCCCTTGAGGGCGTCGCAGTTGGCGTAGATCAAGGGGAAGACAAAGCAAAGGGCGATAATGGGAGACAGGATTCGATTTCGTAGTTGCATGATGAAGTCCTTTCTGCAGTACACACGCTTCCGGGTGTACCCATAATTTATAAATCAGTTTTGCCGATTTTCGAGGAACTTTTTACGTTTGTCCGGAAAAACCTGCTCTTGTACGGCCCCGGATCACGATCCACCGACCAATTGATGCACCAGCTCCGCAAAGCGGGCACCCCGCTGCTTGTAGTTGTCGAACATGTCGTAGCTGCTGCACGCGGGCGAGAGGATCACCGCGTCGCCGGGCTGCGCCAGGGCTGCGGCGAGGTGGACCGCGTCGTCGAACGATGCCGCGTCGTGCACCGGCAGGTCCCGCTCCAGGTCGGCGCGGATCAGTGCCGCGGACTCACCCAGCACCACCACGGCACGGCAGCGCTTCTTCAGCACCGGGATCAGCGGTGTATAGGGCGCGCCCTTGTGACGGCCGCCCAGCAACAGCACGTACGGGGACTCCCAGCCGGCCAGGGAGCCCTCCACGGAGCCGACGTTGGTCGCCTTGGAGTCGTCATAATAGCGCACGCCGCGCACCTCACCACAGTAGGACATGCGGTGCGGCAGGCCCCCGAAGCCCGCGAGCACGGGGCCCACGAGGCCGGGCGGAACCCCCATGAGCAGCGCCGAGCCCACCGCGGCCAGCGCGTTGGCCATCATGTGGCGGCCCGTGAGCTTCATGTCGCGGGTCGGGAAGCGCAGGCTCCAGTCGGAGAAGACCAGCTCGCCACCGTCGAGGTGGAAGGCCGCCGCCGTGCCGAGCACCGAGAAGCCGTGTTTCGGGGACCCCACTACGGCCACGCCCGCCACGACCAGCGGGTCGTCGGCGTTGTAGACCACGGCCTGCGGCGAGTTCTGGAAGATGTTCAACTTGGTGCGGCAGTAATGTTCAAAAGAATCGTAACGATCCAGGTGATCCTCGGTGAGGTTCAGCAGGGCCGCCACCTTCGAGTTCAGCGAGGTGATGTGCTCCAGCTGGAAGCTCGACAGTTCCAGCGCGATCAGGCCGTCGGGGCCGCCTGCGGGGGTGTCTGCGACGTCCGACAGCGGGGTGCCCAGGTTGCCTCCGGAGAACGCCGGACGCCCGGTGGCCTCCAGCAGCTCCCCCAGCAGCGATACGGTGGTGGACTTGCCGTTGGTGCCCGTGACCGCGCCGATGCCGGCGTCCAGGAAGCGCAGCGCCAGCTCCACCTCGGCGACGACCTCCACGCCGGTCTCCTCCGCGCGCGCCACCGGCGCCAGCGGCGGCACCCCCGGGCTCAGCACGATCAGGTCAGCCGTGCGGAACAGTTCGTCGGGATGTCCGCCGAAGTGCGTCTCCACGCCCTCGGGCATGTCCGCCGGGTCCTTCCGTGCGAGGTCGTTGATCGTGACGTGCGCGCCGGCCCTGACCGCCAGCCGCGCGGCAGCCAGACCCGATCCTCCCGCGCCAACCACCACGACCTTCTTGTTGCGAAGCGAAACTTTCAGCGTCATGTCGCCCTCTCCCGCCGGATCCGCAGCCCGGCTCGAACGCCCAGGATATAGCACGCCGCCTTGAACGCTGGCAAATTCCCGGGAGGGAACGGCCGCGGTCGTTTTTTTGCGAATTCCCTGTTGCAGGAGCGCCGCGAATGCGCCACCCTTGAATGGCACGGCGCCGGTGACGTCATCCCGGAACGCCCCACGGAGGAGATTCCATGCAGCTTTCATTCGTGACCATCCACGTGGCCGATCTGGACAAGACCATCGAGTTCTACCGCACGGTCCTGGGCTTCGAGCTGGAGCGCCGCTTCAAGGCCGGCCCCAGGGTCGAGCTCGCCTTCGTCAACGACGGGCACGGCGGCGTCCTCGAGTTCATCACGGGCACCGGGCACGTCGTGGAGACCCGCGGAATCTCCCTGGGCTTCATCGTCGAGGACATCGAGAAGACCGCGGCCCACCTGCGTGCGCAGGACGTGACCATCGTCTTCGGCCCGGAGACCACGCCCGCCGGAGTGAAGCTGCTCAACGCCCGGGATCTCAACGGCGTAGAGCTGGGTTTCGTGGAGTATCCCCTGCCCTGAGTCCGGTTCCGGCCCAAACGCGGCCTTGGCACACATAAAAAATCGCCTGTCGGAGAATGCTTTTTCCGTCTCCATAAATGTTTAATTTGCGCCGGGTTGGAAACGGCTTCCATATCTGTTAGGTTGCGACGCTCGACTGGACGGTTTTTATGCGACTGGCCCGACTGGAAATCAACGGCTTCAAATCCTTCGCTTCCCGCACCCTGCTGGAGCTGCCCGACGGCCTCAACGCCATCGTCGGCCCCAACGGCTGCGGCAAGAGCAACGTCGTCGACGCCATCCGCTGGGTCCTCGGCGAGCAGTCGGCCCGCTCCCTGCGCGGCCGCGTCATGGAGGACGTCATCTTCTCGGG
>Ga0180007_10001628_pt1 | contig 29169 bp, 27 predicted proteins | sample MM_PC_MetaG_FD_121122 | JGI IMG/M metagenome (GOLD analysis project Ga0180007, IMG submission 121122) | Groundwater microbial communities from the Aspo Hard Rock Laboratory (HRL) deep subsurface site, Sweden - MM_PC_MetaG | ecosystem: Environmental > Aquatic > Deep subsurface > Groundwater... | reverse complement strand
TACTCACTTAGAGCATTTTGTAAAGTTTTTCTTCCATAACCAGATTTAAGATATTTTTCTCGATTTAAAGCATCAAATTTGTTTAAGAAAGCTTCGTAGTAAATTAATTTGAATGGAACTTTAAGTCTTGTTGCCTTTGATTTACCTTCGTTATGATCAACCAGTCTTTGTTTAAGGTCTGCGGTGTAACCAATATAAAGAGATTTATCTTTTGAACTTTGAAGTACATAAACATAATACATTCTTTAATTATACAACTTGAAATTATTTGTGGCCGAAGGCCACGTTAGGATTAGCGAAGCGGGGGTCAGAGAAACGTGGAAACGTAATCCGCCTTTGACGGAAACGTTCCTCACGTAAATTCTAAGCTTATGACGACTTTTGGTCGTCATTTCGCTAAGACTTGACCTATTTTGTGTATAAAGTGGCTGTGCCACGTTTATCTTAGCGATTTTGGAAAGTGTGAACGTAATGTTCCGCATTTGGCGGAACAAACGTCCCCATCGTAATCTCTAAGCTTGCTCCGACTTTATGTCGGAGCTTCGCTAAGATATTACGTGGCTGAACACTGTGGTCTAGAACCTATCTATTCTCTAGGATGTAAATGAGACAAATGAGACAGTGCTAAAGGGGATCGTCTCAGTGTAGCTGATAATACTCCTTTAATGGTAGAATATGATCATGAAAATACATTTAGGAGGCTCCTCTAAAGGTTATAGGGAATGCCCCGAGCTCTACAAATTAATAAACGACATTATTAAATCTTTAGGTCATTCAATATCTAACGAATGGGTTCATGATACTAATCCTGATAACGATACTGTTACTGACAAATTTAAAGGAACTTTAAAGGGGATATCAAAAGCAGATGCCTTAGTACTAGAAAAAACAAATTCTTCCTTAGAAGTCGGTCAGCAATATCATATGGGCTTAGAAAGGAATCTTCCGGTTTTATTCTTGTGTTATAACGAGAACGCTCGTGGCGAAGCCGTAGGAACTGTTAGAGATCAAAATGAAATGAATTATCTGGTTGACCCTGCAAAGATTGGTTTGATGTACATTGCCGACTATAACAAAAGTAATATTAGGGCGTTGTTATCGAATTATTTCGATATTATAAAAGAAAAACACAAATCCGCACGATTTAACCTTGTTTTGGAAAAGTATTTAGATAATTATCTAAAGGATTTAGCTAATAAAAATAATACAAGTAAGAGTGACGAAATTCGTAGACTTATTTTAAAGGATATGGAAAAACGCTAATTGGTATGTGTAGTTTTTAACAAATTCTTAGCGTCCTCAATTGTTTCTTCGTATATGTGAGCGTCTGTAATTAACCCATCGAGAGATCCCAATTTAACTTCTTTTCCCAAGGCAAGGCTTAATCCTCGTGATATTTTTTCTGACAGCATTACCATGGTAAGCAAATTTCCCGGAGCCTTTTGAAAAGCATCCCACGATCGCATAAAGAAAATATTATTTTGTATGTAATAATCGTCAGACATTTTTAAAAGTCTTGTTTGGAAGGCAACCAAACATGGTAAATAATCATCCTTCTGGTTCTCAAGTACTTGTTTGTAATCCTCGTAGGTAGGAAAAACCATTACTGCCTTCTTACTTTCTGGAATATAACTTAGCCTTTTAATTACGAAATCAAACATTTTTCCTTCTGTTATTCTTTGATAATAGCTTTTAGCTCCTTTGCTAAAGCTTGGTACAACATCAAAATCAAACATTTCGGCTTTGTTAAACATCAAATTTTTCATATGATTCAGGTTTTCTTTATTTGCAAATTGTTCAAAAATAGGATCGGAGGAGTTTTGTTGGTTTACTTTAAGACGGAGATTTTGCAATGCTGTTCTTTTTCTTTCTTCATCGTAACTTGCACTACCTTCATTAATAATTGCCTCTACCATACTAACCCAAGCCTCACCAATGGAATTGGCATTTATTTGAACCCCAAAGTTGTTATCATTTATGTACATTGGATGTACATTAGCATACTTATGGGGTGGTTGACAACAGCAACGGGTTAGATATTTAGCCAGTCGACAAATTTCTTTATTGCTTTTGATCTGTGTGATATTTTTATTCTCTCACTAAGAGGAATTTCTGAAAGAGGTTCTGTTTTCCCATCGGGTATAAACAAATCGTTATAACTTAGTGTGGCAGAACTTTTAGTAAAGTTATGATTTAATGTTCCCTTCATGGTACCGTTAAATATTTCGTAATCTAACCCATTATAGAAACATAAAACGATTTTAAAGCATAGTGTACTTTTACTTTCGGAAATTAGTTTGTATATGTAATCTATTCCTAATGTTTTACTAAGAAATTTTGTGTAAGTTCCGGGAAAATTAGGAAACCTCGACAAAAATAATCCTGTATCGTCGGTTAACACAGGTTTTTTCAATATAGAATATGCTTGAGTGGCTTTGTTGATAGCGACTTCTTCCAAAGAAAGTGACTTGGGTTCAGTTAAATCAACATCGTTTCTAGTAAATAACGATGCTGTGTATTTATAAAATTCAAAACATGCTAAGTATTCGTCAAACTTAGATTTATTTTGAGTGCAGATATAAATAAATGGGTACTTCATGCAATATCTTCGGATAGAGTCTCTGATATAAGTGCGTTCAAAACATCATCAACTCTTTGTATTCGCTTTTTGGCGAGTTCTTTAGAAAATTCATAATACAAACGAGTCGAACTTTTCTCTAAAAGTCTTGGTCTATCTTCATTAAAATAATAATCTATAGTCTCTTGAATATCCACATTAAAAGCACCACCATAGGTGAACATTTTCCAAATATTTATTAAACCCACCTCATCTAAATTATCGGCATCGGATAAGATTTTATATTCTTCCATTTCCTTTGATGAGATGATATCTGATACAAGGTTTAGACTTTTTTCGTCATGTAGATGACCTAGATACTGCTTTAACAAATAAAATACATGGTTTTTATCCGTATGATCCCCATGCTTTTCGTCTGCTTTATGACTACCGTCCAATGCTCCATCTTCTCCTATGCGTGGAGCTTTTCCAATATCGTGAAAAAGAGCTGCCAATATTAGATTGTCCAATTTATCATTTGGTAATTCTACTTTATTTGCTAGTTTCTCGCAGTAATGCGCAACACGAAGTTGGTGATAAAACCTATGACCCTTTCCTCCTGCTTTTTCTATAGAGTTTCCAAAGATATCTTTTAATATGGAGATTTCCTTAGAATATTTTTCTTTTATAACGCTATTATTTTTCATATTGTTTCATTTTAGCATATCTACTTAACTTCCAGTTTCGTTAATAATTTCTGTAACATGGCTGTTAAGTTATCAGGCAAATAGTACTTACTCATTATAGTTTTATACCCGGCATCACTCACAGACTTTTTTTCACTTTGACTCAAGTTCATAATTTCCTCTGCTTTATCTATAATATCGTTAATATTGTCTATGTTGCAAACAAAACCATCTATCCCATCAGCAACTCTTTCGGGCAACCCATCTTTGTTGGAAACAAGTAGTTGTGCCTCTGAATTTTTATAATATCTAAATTCTCCGGGGACTAATCCAGTAGGTTCTTGTCTTGATAGTACAGCCACAATTTTTGTTTTTTCCCACTGCATCAAATAGTGTGGTGTAATAAAATCGTGCCCAAAAATAATTATTGCGTTTGGGTTATGTTCTTCTTTAACTTTATTTAATTCTTGAATGTATGGGTCATCCATAGAATAGGGCACAGTTAAAATAATAGTTTGGACATCGTATTTTTTTTCCAAATAACCACCAAGTTTTAACACAAGATCCAGTCCTTTGTAGTGTTCTGCTCTGGCAAACGAAACCAACAAACCTTTATCTGCGGAAATTCCTATATCTTTTAAGAATTGTTTAATTTGTTCCTGTGATTTTTTATATTCATTCAACCGTGGGTAGTACAAACCTATTCTCATTTCAATTAAAGAATCTTCCTTAGCACCATAATCGGTCATTAAGTGTTGTTTTACAAAATCACCAATATGACCGATGTAGGAGTTTTTGTTGGTGTTAGCAAAGTTTACTGCATTTTCTTCCCAAGTAATTCTAGATTTCATAAATTCATCCATACTCCCATCCTCTTTTCTTAACTTAAAACTAGAATGAATCTTTGCTGTACTTCTAGGAACCCAAACATGAGTAATATTTTTAGATTTTGTGTACTGTGCCACTCCAGCAAAAGGCGTATCGCTAGAAATAACAATTATATGTTCATACAGGTTACTCAATTTATCGATCTCGGAGGATGCATTTTGGGATGCCTGTATCCAGTAGTTAACATTTCCGTACGATAGCGTACCTCCGCTACCATTTTCCACCTCTATAATTTTGGTACCAAAACTATTTGCAATTTTTTTTACTTCTTCCCGTACAGATTTGGAGTACCCATGAAATTGTTTATTATATCTAATCGTTCCGGGATAAAAAGTTAGGTTGTATCCATTAACCTCTAATGATTTTTTTATATCGAGCATCGAATAGCATATATCCCTACCCGATGTACCAACCCCAGTGTACAAACTACTAATGCCATCATGTGAAAAATATATAACTGCAATATTTTTAATCTTAGACATATCTTTTTTTAATTTCATAGCCAACTTTATTCGCTAATACTTGAGGTGCTAATTCATATGAATATCGTAATACCGTTGTACTGGGCTCTATTTGTGAAAAAAATATGTCATAAAAATTGATAACCTCCATTAGATATTTTGGATCTTGCCAAGGATTTTTTAGCTCTTTTTCTCTTTTCTTTCGCTTAAATGTAATGTTAATAGGTATTTCTATGTAAATATATAAATCAGTTTTAAGATTGTTTTCTACTATGTCGGAATAATATTTGGACAAAATGTGATTATAGTCTTCGGTATTATCAACTTTGGCTTTAGCATAATTGTATGCAAGCGTCGAGGCATAACCTCTGTCTATTATTGTTGGTTTGTCATTTGCTTTTGCTATTTTCATCTTATTAACATCGTTTAACCAAAAAAAGTCCTGATCTTCGGCTTCTTTTGCATTAGCCCAAATTTCTCCCCGATCTAAAATTTCGGGTACAATGCTTATTTCTTTATTTGAGGAAAGAAGATTAATAAGCGAGGTTTTACCACAACCTGGAAGACCTTCAAGTACAATAGCTTTAGACATAACATGCTCCTGCTTCTTTAAATGCTTTTACTCTACTTAAACATTCTGGGCATTTTAGGCACTGTTCTTCGGTATCCTCTATACATGTACGGGTATATTTTAAAGGTATGTTGTGCTTTATAGCATATCTAACCAAATCGGTTTTACTAAAAATTTGTCCAAAAAAAGAATCATCAAGTAGTGGAGATGCTACATTCCACCTCCAATCACCAGATTCGATACAAGTAAGCAGGGTGGTTGCTCTTAGGGCTAATAGGCTTGAATGGGGAAAAGAGTCATCGGATACTGTGGCAGTAAACACGGTTCTTATATCTACGCCCAATTCGGAACTAAGATTTGCAGCATATTGTACACCTAAAGCTTGTATGACGACATTTCTCATGGGGTGACCGTATTTCTTAAGTTGTTCAATATTTCGGTATTTTTTTAAGTCTTTAGGAGGAACTTCAACTTCTATTTTTTTTCCATAGTTAAATCTAGTTGGAAATTTATCATTATAGAATTTGTAAAAATAATCATATCCCCGTTCTTCCCATAGCTGTGCTCTGGAGTTTCTTCTAATGAACAAGGGATGAAGAACATATTTTGTTTTATCGAGTAAGAGACTAGCTAATACAGAAGAATCTAAACCACCAGACATAAGAATAATGATGTGTTTACCGTAAGTCTTAGAGATATATAAGCGTCTGTGCCTTAGTATACTGTCAATTTCAGGCAACAACCAAGCTTCTTCCTCTTTGTTACTACTAACGAATAAGTTATTTTTTGATTTCACAGTTCCTTTCATATACAATGTACATTGATTGTACATCACATAGAACTGACTCACAACCAGAAGGAGTGATTCCATGGACAAGACAATCGTTCTGCTCAAACCCGATGCCGTGGCATTGGGCATCCAACCTGAGCTGGAGGAGGCTTTGACCAGCTTAGGACTGCACTGTATGTTGAAAGGAGTGTTGCTACAGTTGACCAAAGACCTCATCTTAACATGGCGTGATTGGGACCATTACGATGATTGGTTCTGGGAACATGTAGACTTTATGACTTCTTCCCCAGTTGAGATTTGGCTTGTTTGCGGAGAGAATGCAATTGACAAAGTAATATCTGTCAAATTAGCACTACGCCAAAAATACGCCAAATCCAAAGTCATGAATGTTCTACATTGTCCAGACAATAAAGATGAGGCAAACAGGGAAATTAATATTTTCCTGAATCGGGGGAGTTAAAAAGTTCCAATTACTCCCCCTGTTTTTATCATGAATAACAATCCTGAAATAAATGAAATAATTACATATTACGAAAGTGTAACTGGTAAAAAATACCAGAATCTAGAAAAACTGGTCTCTAGTTTTTCTAATGACGAATACTACGACTTTAAGTATTATCTTTTAAACACTTTTTATTGGAGCAAAAACTCTAACGAAATAATTTGGGAAATATTTCAAGATTTTGTAGATAAACCTGTGGCATCCATTTTGGACTTTGGTTGTGGCAGCGGTTTATATGCCAAACGACTCAAAAAATATTGCGTTACTTATACAGGAACAGATATAAGTAAGTCTGGTATACAAATTGCAAAAGAAATAAATAAAGATATATCTAATGTACATTTTGTAGATCTAGTAGATTTTTATAGTTCTAACACTAAATTTGATCTAATATTTTGTTCCGAAACACTCGACCACATCGATAATCCAAAAAAAACGCTAAGATATTTAAAATCGCGACTTAGTGATGGAGGTAGATTAATTTTAACAACTACAACAATATATCACTACATATTTAGGATATTGTTTCAACATATACCAAACGACCTTGTAAACTTGAATTTTAAAAAAGTTATTTATAGACCTTTTCTGTATTTTCAAGCACTGTTTAGCTTTTCAAAAAGATCCAAACTTATGAAAGTTGGACTCGGTAGGGATGATCATAAAAACGCATTTACCTTAAGAGAACATTTTTACTTGGCAAAAAAAGTAGGATTGTGTATAGAACAATTTGAATATTTTACCTGTAAAGACATTTTTCCAGGGAAACTATTTAAAGGAATTAATTTAATTCTTAAAAAATATCTCCGCCGATCAAAAGTATATGGTTCTAATATCTTTATATGCTTAAAAAATTGTTGATGAGATATTCAAATATCTCCATAACCCCAGCGGTATAGTCTTTTTCTGCAACAAATGTAGCCTCTTTCTTTGTTTCGTTATCCGAATTTCCTACAGCAAAAAACCCATTTACAAAAGGTAGAGTTTTGGCGTCAGACAAAGAATTACCAACCATATAAATTTTTTCGAAGTTATTATTAGAGATTTCTTTTAAATATTTTATCCCATCAGCTTTACTAGAATTTTTAGGTTGTATTGTTATATTGGCAACCTTATTCGGCTTTGATACCGTAAGATTTTTGGGTAATGCAGTACTTAGGTAGTTATAAAGGCTTTGTGCAACATCCGAATTGGGATTTTTTCCTTCATATACATGTATGCTACCTGTATATAAACGAAATTTATTTAGTAAGATGTTTGTGTCAGTATTGATTTTCTCCTTTCTAGTTCCGATATATTTAGATGTATCAATAATACAGTATTTTAGATTGGGGATGCCACTTGTATTTATAAAATCTTTTAATAAGTCCGCTAATGGTTTTTGTAGTTTCTCAGCACTTTTTAATAATAATTGCGATTTTCCTTTAATAGATTCTTTATAATATATACCATTTTCTATTATTAACGGACCGTTTAAAGACAGTTCTCTATATATCGGAGTCATATCTTCCAACGCTCTATTAGAGTTTAAACCTACAGTCCAATTTAGAATTTTTAAACGATTAATTATCGGTTTTAAGTTCGCATTCACATCGTGTTTTTCATCAACGATTGTTCCATCTATATCTAGCAGTATTAACTTTTTCTTGTCTTTCATTTTCATTTTTGTTTTTTAACATTAATTCTTCCTAACAAAACAAGGTACAAATAGATAATTAAAGTTGTATTTTGAAAATTACACTCGTTGAAATCTATCTCCCCATGTGCAATTTTATGTCTGATTTTGTAACCTAAAGGCTCAAATAACACGAATTTAACTTGTCTACAAAAGTTCGCTCCGAATATTCTCTTAAAGTCTTCAGAATCTAAATCGCCTTCTGATAGAATCATCGTTCTTGTTGAAATGTCGAGTTTTGTATCAATCCTAACAATATTAATTCCAAGTTTTTTTGCTACATCCAGCAAAAAGGATTCAAAATTAGGAACGAGTATGTGAAGAGCGGAAATATAATCCTTACAAAAATACCTTTGCAAACCAATGTTTACAATTTTTAATTGACTAGAGTTAAATAATCCCGAATTATTAAAATATTTGGATAGCTCTTTAATAGTTAACTTTTTATTTTTGATGAGCATATAAAAAATTCGGTTAAGATATATATCCATTATAAATTTTTGAGTCCTACGATATGTATCCATAAACCATGAATATTTCGCGTCTGACCCACCTCTAAGACTATGACCACTATCAGATATTGTTGATAGGTTAGCTAACTGGTAGAAAATTGGGATCGAATCCAAAGATTGTCGCTCGATATCATTAATATTGGGACAAAACCAAGAATTACATCCTATTGTTTTTAGAATGTCAATTATACTATCTAGCCGTGTAATTCTTTCAATATTATTTTGGATTTCCTCCCGATCTTTATCACTAAAATCAACAGAAATATCCACTTCATTAAAGTCTTTTCCTGACTCAATTGATTTCTTGTTCATTTCAACAACCTTACTTTTACAGATTTTTATTAACTCTGAATTTTGTGCTTTTAATGCCAACTCTAAGGCCTCTTTATAGAAAGCGGACGCATTAAAAAAGTTACCGTTTTCATCATTTTTTTGAGCTTGTTCAAAAATAAAATTTAAGTTAGTTTTATCCATAGTTAGTTTTTGTTTATAACATAACCTTACTACCTTTAGAATCGACAATATTTACTTCTATCTCAGATTTTTGCTTTGGATATTTATCCAAAAAATCTTTGTTTTCGCTGACCAAAAACAATGTGCAGTATATTGCTCCCTTTTTGTCTTTTAGTTTCTTTGCCTTAAGAAAACCCTGTCTAATTAACTTATCTCTTGTACCAGGATGGACACCATAATCGGAATGGATTTGCCAGTTAGAGATCCACTGACCATCGTTGTCGTACATATGCTTTAGGTTCGAAGGTATTACACCTTCCTTGATGTTTCTCCAGCAATCTGAGCATCTTAGGCCATCCAAATTCCACCAAATCTCGTTTCCCGGATGTTGCCCACCACAGATACCACATCCTAGGGGTCCTTCGCTTGCCTCAAGGAAAAATCCATCGGGTTCTTTAGCAAGCCGGCGTTTTCTCATGTTCTCAATACCCTCTTGTTCACCAAGTAACCTTGCTAACTGTACTAAATTATTAGAAATATATTTTTGCCTTTTTAAATCATCTATTTTTTGCTCGAGTTTCGGATTCTCTTTTTTACCAGCCAGTTTGAGCATATCTTCTTCGTTTTCATACCCCTTTAATCGTCCCTCTAAATAACCGAGTCTGTACATAATGCTGTTAGATAGTAATCGCCAATTTGTGTCCTCCAATGCACGATTAATCAACTTCTCAAGTTCAGAGACGCTAATTCTATCTTTTCTTAAGGAATCCAAATCCTGGACGGTAAAGGGAACAATTACATATTGTCCAATATCTGGCTTATCGAAAGATAATTTAGTGTATTTGGCTTTTTCTAGAATATTAATGAGTAACTTCTCCAAGTCAACAATGGTAGTTTTTTTAAGTTGCAAAGATCGTTGATACACCGGGTTATCATATTTTTGCATTTCTTCCTCTCGTACAGCATTAGCAACCTCCATTGCTTCTATCAATTCAAGGTATGCTTGACCATCTTTATCGGACAAACAAAATTCTTCTCGATACTTTTCGAGAAGCTCTTTGTCTTTCTTTTTATTAGCCTCGTGTTCAAGTCTACTTTTTTCCCAGTCATCAATTTCTACATTTTTATACTTACACGAAGGACATTTAGTGATTGTTGTAATTACCTCGCCTTTTTTTATAAAGGTAACCTTAACTTTCTTACCGCAGTTTGGACACAAATTAGGCTTGGAGGTATACTCTTTGCCATTATCAAAAAAGCCTTTGCGTTTCTTACATTTGTGGCATTCAAAGAAAAAAAGAACTCTAAGCGGCTTACCCTCGTCAAAATCTTCAAGGTCTTTAAAATCACCAGCTAACATTTCTACCTTACAGTAAGGACAAATGATATTGCTTGGAGGGGAAGTAGCGTCTAATTTATCTTGTTTAACCGTGTCTCGATCAATCCATTCTTTAATTGTCTTAGCTTTTTTACGATACCTCTCACCTTTTTCGATTCTTATCTCCCAACCAAAGCAATAATTAAAATCTCCTTCAACCTCGTCGGCAGGGATTTCTTTTAGTTTTTCGTCGGTGTCTTTTTTCTTGTATAAATCTTTCCAAAGTTCAATAACCTCTAAGCACGCCTTTATGGTAAAAAGATCGTAGAGATCGGTGTAATATTCCATTGGTTTAAGATACATGAATGCCTCTTGGTGTTTTTCCATAGATCCATGATATCATCCAGATATATAAGCTATGGATTTTATAAAGATTTTAATTCTTCAAATATCCTAACCATCGCATAAGTATCTAGAGTGCAGTATTCGCTTAAATTTTTTAATATTTCTTCTCGAGTATCTAAATATTCATTTTCTATTATTGTTTTTGTCCATATTCTGCGGGCTTTAAGGCCATCTGATATATCTAAATCTTTATGATTAAGTTCGACTGCCATTACTGGTAATACTTTTTTTATAGATGCACTGCCAAAAAAATCTTTATCGACAAACCACATTTCTGAAAATGGAATCATTAGATCGCTTATGCGCAGATTAAGAGAGTCAAGAAATTCTCTATATTTTGGATAGAAATTACCCATTCTGCTGTTACAGCTTTTTTCGTATGTCATATTCCAGGTAAGTACGGTACCCTTTTCTCCTATATCTAGTTTTAATTGTTTTAATAGACCTGGCATTGGATTCGAATTTTTTGTGTGTAAATATTCTAGATGTCTTATTTCACTATTTGGAGAGTCTTGTATATGTAGGGAATACTGGAATGGGTAATCTTGATATGGTTGAAAACCTTCAAAAGTAGGTATAGCCGATGACATTGTTTCGTAGTCAAAAAAATACAATGGGTATTCAAATGTGTTTAATAATTTTCTAATTTTTACTTTATTAATAAATCTTTTATCTTCCTTGGTTGCCTTAATTTGTATTAGTTGCTTGGGTTTTAGTGTTAATTCGTCTGGTATATCTTTAATTAATGTAATCTTGTTATCTTCTAAATCGCCTATTTGTTCGGAATTGGAGCTTACAAGAGAGTATATGCTGTAATGATCTAGTTGGGGATTTAAATGTTTATATATTTCTAACCAATCCAAAAACCAAGTGGTACCAATAACATTTATCTGGTTTACATATCTAGGCGATAGGTCAGGTATTTTTGTAAAGCTCAATACTTCTTTTGCTTTAATGACTTGTTCTTTAGTTACTTCGAGCAAATCTTTTACTCCATCTGTAACATCAGTCACAGTAGTTAATCCGACCGGATCAATATCCCCTTTACGGGCATATCCATTATTTATGTAGATAATATAGATATTATTAATTTCTAGACCACACTTTTTTAATACCAAAGTTTGATAAGCCAGATCGTATTTATGTTCTTGTTTTGCTTGTGTACTGCTCTTAACCTCTATTAAATCAAAGAGGTTGTCACCTACACTATTTAGTATGTCTACAATACAAGTTAAACCATCTACTTCAAAGCCACCTTGGAGTATTGTTTTTACGCCCTTTTTTAACGCTTCGTTGGTTCTAACAGTTAATGTTTTGTAATCGTCATAACCATTAAAGCCAATCTTTACGGCATTTGGATAAAGTTTTTCTGCGTATAACTCAAATTTATGGCCTGTGTCAAAAATATCTTGGGTATTTTCGTCAATAGGGGGGAGTTTGTATTTATCAAACTTTTTTAGCCATAACCAAGCAGGATGTCTAAGAAACAGCATATAGTCAGATTTAGATACACCAACAGTTATTTTTTGTGTTTTTAATGTTACATCATTCATACATAACGCTTAAGAATTTCACCATAATAAGATGGATATTGATCAACGATATGTTTAACCCTTTCAATATTTGTCGATATTGCAGATCTCGCTTCGAGGCTAAGATTAAATTGTCCAAGTTTATTAGCTAACTCTTGAGAAACAGCCCTATCTGAAAAACCCATTTCGAAAATAACAACTGATTCGGTTGAAGGTAAACCATATTTCAGCCTCTTTTGAAATAGCCGAATTTTACTTAATGTTTCTTGTTTATTTTCAAATTCTAGGAGATCGACAAATTCATTAATTGCGCCTAAAAGTAACGCGCCGCCATAAGCCAAACCAACTTCACACATTTCTACTAAATTTTCTATATTGTATTCACGACATCTCTTTCCCCATAGGAGTTTAGCATTTCCATTGTGTAGAATTTTCAAAAGATCATAAAAGGATTTTCCTGAAATCCATCCTTGGACAACATCTTTGAGCAAAGACGGCTTGTCGCATTTATTGTAAGTATTGTTATTAATATAACGATTAAGTAATGGCCAAATAACATCGAGTAAATGATCGGCATCAACGGAAGATAGTTGGCTAATGTTATCGTGCACCCACTGGTCTATTATTTGTGCATCTCTAATACCATACAAAGTTTTACCATATGCTTTCCTAGAAATTGTATTCTTGACTCTCTGCGAAATATTGCTTGCCAATAATTTAAAAAGGTTACAAATGTGTTGCCTATTTTTTTCGTCTGCCAATGAGTATGCAAATGTACCCTTTGCTAGACCAACGACTTTTTCTTCGGTCATTATTTCTTCGGTTATATCCCAGTTAGACATCAGAAAGCTCTCTATTGACGAAATCAGAGCCATTTTTTCTAAAATTTGTCTTTCTACTCCAGAAAGTGAAAATCCTTTATCTCCATATTTAGTTACTATTTTTTGGGATAAACTTGTTATTTCCTCTGGATTATCAACATATATTTTAACAAAAGCCATTGCATCCATTTTAATCGAGAATTCATCATCATCACTTTTAATCGGATCAAAAATCGAAAGTAAATTACTTATACATGGTTCGGAATTTTCTGGAGTAAATAAATTTTTAACTTGTCCCCATCTCCACATATCCTTTCTAACCCTTCGCCGATCAAATATCAGAGGATCAGCAAATAAAATACTTCCCTCTGTATACATTCCGGAACGACCGGCTCTTCCAATCAAATTATGAAAATCTCGTACTCTCATCTTTTCTAATCCTTGGTATAAGCTTGTTACGACAAGGTATCGTATTGGGAGATTAATACCTTGTGCAAGTGTTGATGTACACACTACAAAATGGATTAATCCCCGTTGCATTGCATATTCAACCGCCAACCTAATTCCTTGAGGAGTATTACCATGATGTGTATAAACTCCAAGCCGAGCACTTTTTGTTGATATTGCTTCTCGTCCCAGGTTTTGAAGATAGAGAAAGTAAAGCTTGTTAAGTTCTTCCTGATCAGAAAATATCCCTGGCGACCTAACCGATACTTCTCGCTCAAAAATATCAACCGCCTTTGCACAAATACTTGAAGCGATTGATTTTTTACCACAAAATATAGCTACACTACCATTCTTAACAAGTTTAAGACCAAGATATAGGGCAATTGCCTGACTATCTGATTTATCAGGAAAGATCCTTTCTTTTTTCTCTCTTGGTTTTTTACTTAATGGATAAGTTTCTATTACTCTCGGCACGAAATATTCTGATTCTTCGATGTTTTCACTCGAAACATATTCGACCCTTCCCGCTTGATCTAACCAACTGACAAATCCAACAGATCTAAAGGTGGGCACCAGGTCTGTTCCTGAAACAACTGTTGACCCGGTTCCATTAAACCATTCTCCAATAGCGTCAGCATTACTTATTACAGCAGAAATGATGATTTTTTGTGTCGTAGTAGATAAAATAGACCGCAAGGAAGTTAGGAGTAACTCGTAAGTAATGCCTCTGGCACCATTATCAAATTGATGCCCTTCGTCAAATATCACTAAACCTGCTTTTGATGCTAATTCTATATTATGTCGGAGAGCATACATTAGCTTTTCAGGTGTAACCACTAATATCTGTTTACCTTCTAACAAATTATCGGAGGTAAAATCCATTTGTAAAACATCAGTCATTTCATCTACGGCTATTTGTTCATCTTGAAATGCTATAGATAAACTATTTTTAATCTCGTGACAAAGAGCTCTAAAAGGTGCAACGATAATGACTAACGAAGTTCTGTTGGCTAAAAATGAACTTCGTATAATAAGTTCTGTTGCTTTCGTTTTTCCTGCACTTGTAGGCATTTGTACCATAGCCGACTTACCTTTAAATACTTCTTTCTGTCCAAGCAAATGTTGAGCTGGCCATAATTCTTTTATTGATGATGATTTTTGAAATATAGGTGCCCAAATTTCTTTAGGTAAATCCGAGTAAGATGGCAACGCACGCCATACAGAATTTTGAAGCTTCTTTTTTACAACAGCGCCTATTGCGTCTGAGAAAAGAAGTTCTCTTGGACTTCCATTTTTATAGATTTTTTGATGTAGTCCATCACAGGCCCTAATAAGATCTTCATCCTGTGATCCAGTTTTAGAGAATTTGGTCATTAGCTCAGATATGTCATTAATTGGATCTCTGTACAGATCTTCGGTGACAGGTACTACATTTGAATATTTGCCCTGTAACAACCAGGTGAGTAAGTTTTCTAGTCCGCTACAATCAAGATCGAGCGTATTATTTACAATTAAATTTGCTAATACTTTTGAACTTCCTGGTAAATCGGAAAGATAATAAGCAGCAGAACCCATTAGTCTTAAATATTGATCCAGGTCAACATTTAATTTTGACTGAATGTATGAATCAAAAAAACTTGCAGAAAATTGAGGGCTTACAAGTGGTAAATTAGTTGTTTCATGACTACGATTAGCAGCTACATCGCCAAGAATACCGATAGATAAAACTAGAAGTTTGGAGGGATCGATAGATATAGCGATATGATCTCTTTCTGGTATCGCATACTCATACATTTTACCCTTTGATCTGGTAATAGCCAAAAATGTTTTCGACCTCTGATCAGGCTTCATTTGCAGCCCTCCTATAAAGATCATGTACAAGATCCATCATGTTATTTCCTTTAATAACTATGAGAACCAATTGATTTTTGTTGGGATGGCCATTTGTAACGGTGTTAGTCGTAAGATTCATATCGAAAAGGTGCGTAGAAAATAATGCTACCGCTCCAGAGATTTCCTTATATGGGTTGTCTATCGGATTTTGAAAGCGCTCAATCCTCTCAGCATCTTGGTTTAGATTGGCATCATGCAGTCGCTGTTTGATTGCATTTAATGACTCCGCTTTTCTAAGCTGATCTTTACTACCGGAATCATTTACTGCATCTTGTAATCTTGATGTAGGAGAACCAGAAAATTGAGATTTTGATTCGAATATCGCTAATGTATCTTCGGAAGATTCATTATTAACATTAACAAACTTAAAGCCGAGAATATCCGAACCTTTTGTTGACTCATTCCTAATAGTTTTGTTGCCATATCGAGTTCTTGGAACCCAATAATTTAGTGAGTATTCTAAATAATCTGCCATTAATATCTCACCAAAGTCTCCAGAGCGGATACTTGGTCCTGGGGCAACTGATTGGTCGGGAAATTTGATTTTATTTAGATACTCCGAACGAGTAAACCCATACCCTTTCCTAAAAAAATCGATTTCTGAATCGAGACAATAATGATTCCTGAAGTTCTTTGCCCAATCCGACAGTATCGTCGGGTCGTTTTTGTGCTGAAACTCCAAAACCACAACCTCCTTACCTTCAGATGTTGTTAATCTTTCTTTGGTATCTACTAACCAATTAATATGTAATGGTTTGTTTTGGTTCATATAATTTTCTGTCTTATTTTACTGGCTAGTATGTACCTTGCAATATTTGTTCGTAAAAACATCAATAAAATTAGAATGGTGTGTAATATCTATTAAGATTTTCTTAATAGCGTTACCAAACTTATCCTTTCCAGTATCAATTAAATAAATGCACTCAGAAAACCAGTAATTACAATTGATTTATTATCTTTTTAAATCAGATTAGTGCTTCTTATCCTTAGGGGGATTAGGATCGTGACCTGGAAAAACCGTATCACTATCACGGAATTTTCTATCTCGTCCCTGGATTCTCACTTCACCACCACCAGAATTCGCAGAAAATTTTTTAGCATCTTTTTCTGCTTCACTTTGAGTATTATTGTGAGAACTTACTCGAAGTGCATTATCGCGCCTAGAGTCCCAGCCACCATTTGAATTTTTAACTACAGTATAATTAGACATATTTAATCGCCTCCTTTTTTAATAACATCAATAACAACACCCTGTACAGAAAAGTTATCGAATAAAAGAATCGGTTTATTATTTGGATTAGTAGACTCGGGTTCTAAACGAACACAATCATCCCCTTTGTTAATTTTTTTAATAGTTGCTTCATCACCAATAAGAGCGACCACCCTTTGACCAAACTCCGGCGTATTGTTTTTTCTTACTAAAACATAATCGCCACTGTCTATGGCTTTCCCATTTATATCGCTTTTATTCATGCTGTCACCCACGGCACGAAGGAAAAACAGTTCGTCACTAGAATACTTAGTCTGTGAGGATGGGTAAGGAATGTACGCTTCAATATTTTCAATTGCGAGTAGTGGTACACCACAAGCAATATTTCCAAGAAGCGGAACACTCAACATTTGTCCTGGAGTAGGTGTTTCGAATGATCTTGCCTGATACCTCTCATTTAACAGATACCCTTTCTTTTTTAATGCATCGACATGGCGTTGTACAGAGCTAATACCTGCATAACACATTGTTTTTCTAATTTCTTCAAGAGTGGGCGATTTACCAAGTTTGGCTCGCAAATCTTGAATGGTAGACAAGACAAGTTTTTGTTTTTGTGTTAGATATTTATTCATAATTGTGTATAATATATCATATCTAGAGTAGATAAGCAATCGAATTATTTATTGCATATTGATAGTAGGTATCATAATATGATATCAACAAACAAAATATGGGCCAGTTGTTTAAATCTATATATTTCCAAGACTGCGAATCTGAAAGTTCAGATTCGAAATCATTTACCCTTGCATTCTCGGAAAAAGATGCCGATCTGTACGATTTTCTTAAAAATACCTCAAGCCTTGAGATTAGAAGTCTCCTATCTGTTTATTCTTTTTCAGAACTAAAAAATCGAGCTGATCAGGAGCATCTATCTTTAAACACTTACTGCTTATGGAAAATTAGAAAAGATATTCAACCTAAATCCCTAAATGGTACTGGTCGTACTAAACAACTTGTTATGTTTGGTATCGATCCCCTTCATGTTACTTTCGAAGGTGGAAAAAATCTTCCGCTTCAATCCTGGTATCCCTATCTCGAGGGTTATTCACCTGATTTTGTAGAACATATTATCGAGAATTACTTGCCCAAAAGTACTAGAACCATTTACGATCCTTTTTCTGGCTCAGGAACTACTCCCCTTGTTACATCTTCTTTAAAATATAATTCTTACTATTCCGAAGTAAATCCCTTATTACAGTTTCTATCTCAAACCAAATTTAAAGCTAGAAACATCAAAAATAAAGAAAAGGTTATAAGTGAGCTTAATAAAATTGTTGATCAAAGCAAAACCGCGATTCTAAATTGTCCTGAAGACAAATTACGTAAGGAAAGTTATATAAATACCTTTGGTAAAAGCAAATTCTTTGATGATGAAACAATCTCCTTTATTCTAAAGACAAGATCGTATTTAAATGAACTTGGTAAAATAGATCAATTAATTTCTGATCTGGTCAGTGTTGCCACCCTTGGCAGTCTAATAAAAGTCTCATTGCTAAAAAGGCAAGGAGATTTAAGGTTTAAAACAAAAGAGGAGTTATACAAATCGGATAAGGTTGAATATTTTGAAATATTAAAAAAGAATCTTCTAAACATCATTGGTGATTTAAAAATAATAAAAAATACTCCCGAACCAATTTTTCTTACAGACGATGCTCGTAAAATTGCAAATATCGATCGCGTTGGGATAGATGCTGTTATAACAAGTCCACCATATCTAAACGGAACAAACTATTTTAGAAATACCAAAATTGAATTGTGGTTTTTAGGATACCTACAATCCTTAACAGATTTAACTGAATTTAGAAGACGGGCGGTAACGGCAGGGATAAACGATGTTTCTCTAAAAGAGGAAAAACAGATTGACAACCCACTACTCAACAACCTATTAAATGAGATTACTGATAAAGCGTACGATAAAAGAATTCCTAAAATGATCCACGATTATTTTGCAGATATGAAAACTATATTCGAAGGACTAAAGAAACACCTAAACGCCAATGCTGTATTGGCAATAGATTTAGGCGACTCTATATATAGCAATGTTCATGTAAAAACTGACGATATATTAATATCTATTCTAAAAGATATTGGATACGAGTTTGAACAGAATATTACCTTAAGAAGGAGAATATCTAAGAATGGAGAAGAGTTGAGACAGGTGCTATTAATATTCAAATATCCTCAAAAAGTTATCGGCGTTCAAGATATAAGGCTGTTAAACAAACAATGTTTTTGGCAAAATTCTTGGGAAGAATTCAAAAGAGATCTTCCACATCAAAAACCACCTTTTTCTAAAAGGAACTGGGGGGATCCTATACATTCGCTTTGTTCGTATCAAGGAAAATTAAAACCCTCTATCGCAAATATGTTGGTTTCTATATTTGTTCCTCCTAGAGGGGCAGTGCTAGATATCTTCGCAGGAGTGGGCACAATTCCTCTGGAAGCCGCATTGCAAGGAAAAAAATCATACGGTTTTGATATAAGTGCACCAGCGGTAGCGATATCAAAAGCAAAACTATCAACTGTTTCTAAAAATCTAACTTACCAATTAATTGATGATTTAGAAAAGTATATTCTTGACAATAAAGCAGAAGATAAAGACTTAGAGGATGCTAGAAACTTTGGATTCAATAAGAAATTAATTGATTATTTTCATCCAGATACATTAAAGGAAATTGTACTTGCTCGTAATTACTTTAAGAAAGAAGGCTACAATAGCCCAGAAAAATCACTTATTATGGCTGGGATACTCCACATTCTTCATGGGAATAGACCATATGCCCTAAGTAGAAGGTCCCATGGAATTACACCGTTCGCTCCGACAGGTAATTTTGAATACAAAAGCTTAATAGTAAAACTTAAGGAAAAAATTGATAGGGTGTTTGTACATTTAGATAGGAATAATTTTATTGAAGGCGAAATATTTTATCAAGATGCCCTTAGGGAATGGCCAGGAGGTATTAAAGATATAAATGCGATAATTACAAGCCCTCCATTTTTTGACAGCACAAGATTTTATTTGGCTAACTGGATGAGAATTTGGTTCGCTGGATGGAATGAAGAAAATTTTAAGTCCGATACCGTTAATTTTATTGAAGAATTACAAAAAAAGGATTTTTCTGTCTATAACCAAATATTTAGGCAAGCTAAAGAAAGATTAAAACAAAATGGCGTTCTTGTGATGCACCTAGGAAAAAGTCGAAAATGCGATATGGCAAAGGTATTGTCTGAAAAAGCACAACCTTGGTTTGACACATACGATATTTTTGAAGAAAGTGTTCGTAATGGAGAATCTCACGGGGTAACTGATAAAGGAACGGTTGTAGATCACCAATATCTTATACTCACTCCAAAGTTATCGTAGTTGGTAATTTGCCAGTTTTCTTTTTGTAGATTGTCACTAAATCTATATTTATTGTTGTTAGTATCTTATTTAATGCCTTGTATATTAAATCGGCAACTTTCTTACCTTTTTTAACCTTCTGATAGTCTTTATGTGCTAAGAACTTGTCAAATAACCAATCGACTTTTTGTACCAATAAGTCTGCAATAATTTTATTTACCACCCGTTCTTTATTCTCTATAATCTTTAAAGGGATACCGGTTAATTTTGAGAGCTCAACCAATTTTTCTTTGCTATAAAGTTTAAATTCACCTGGAAAGAGTTCGTGTTTTTGAGAATTACATGTTTGACATAAAGCAGTAGCAGAATTGTCCAATGGCCACAAATAAACAAGAGGAAGTGTATGGTCGATATCCATATCAGAAATTTTTTTCAATTCTTTACCGCACCCAAAACATTTCTTAGAAAATCTTTTCCAAATATAGTCCTGGAACTCTACACCTTTGATTAATCGAAAATTCTTTACAACATCCTTACCAGTCAGCTCGATAATTAAACGCTCAAAAGCCCTTCTTCTTGCCCCATCTTCGTGATGCTGGGATTTATTTCTAAGTGGATTTAGTGGGGCATTAACAACAAATTTTTTACATGTTCTACACTCTAACTGAAAACCATAGTAAGTGTGGATATATTGATTACCTGCATGAATAAGCACAGATTTGTTATTTTTTGATGGAATCAACTTAATATTTTCTATATTTTCGATTCTATATCGATTAAATGCATTGTGTGTGCACGGAATTTTTTTCTTACAATGATTACTAAAACCCAATGCATTTATTTCATTTGTTATATCTATTGGAAGAAAGCGTGCACATCGATTGCATGATTTACACACTAAAAATCCTGGCTTTAAAAACTCAACATGCTCTTTTTTATAATCAAAAACTGTAGGATTCAAATAATAAATGTCTGGTCGGTACAAATCGGTTTTTTCGTAGTATGGGTTTTTATAGCTCGGTTTTTCGGCATAATATTTGACAACATCAGCATATAAGTCATAAAACTCTAGTTCGAAGGGTTGCTTAGTCAATTTAAAATCAAGGTAGATGGCTGCTTGATATTCTTTGGCAACATCTTCGATATCTAATTGAAGATCCGCTCCTACCTTTATCCATTGATCAGAAGTAGTCCTGATTTTTTTATAAGACTCTGTAACGAGGAGATCGTTGTCAAATAGCTTGATCCGAATAGTTAAAAGGGCATTTTTGTCTGTTTTAAAATATCCTCCAACACCAAAAATACCAATGTTTTGACCAAACAACTCGGTAAAAATGACATTATTTAGCTTCTTATTTAAAACAAAATTTTTAGAAGTTATTTTTAGATGTTGAGTAGGAAGAATTTTACATTCACTTCCTGTTTTAACCCCACCAACATTAAATCCACTCCTTTGCCTTGTTAACCTTCTTTTAGGCTGAACAAAGTAGTTAATGTTTCTGTCCATAAGTGAGGATTATATTAAATTTATGGTTACAAAGCTACTATTGTGACAAAGAAACAAAATAAATAAAAGAGGAAAAAAGGCATAAATTGTAAACAATAACGACTCTGTGTTACGCAATCCCTTGACAAAGAAACAACATGAATATGTTGTCATAACAACAAAAACCCTTGACACGGAATAAATTGCGTGATATTCTGCGGGTGTTTGAATTTTAAATTGCATTTGAAGTAGAGTACCATCCACAAAGTGGATGACCGCGATTGAAGCGGGAACCAGTTAATAAACTATTTATTGTTTGTTAGCAGGATCCCGCTTTTTTTGTTTAGACGAAAGGAATTTATATGAACAAAGACAACATCAATATCGTTTATGTTCCAATTTTGGAACTTAAATCGTCCGATTACAATCCTCGTAAATGGAGTGAGGATGCTACTAAACAACTAACAGAGAGCGTTAAAAAGTTTGGTTTTATTGATCCAATTATCGTCAATTCTGCCGATAATCGAAAAAACATTGTTATTGGGGGCCATTTTAGATTAAAGGTTGCCAAGGATTTAAAAATTAAAGAGGCTCCAGTTGTGTATGTAAACATCCCAGATGTCGAAAAGGAAAAAGAGCTTAATCTAAGGTTAAATAGAAATATCGGAGAGTGGGATTGGAAACTTCTTGCAAACTTTGATGAATCATTTCTTTCAACTGTGGGTTTTTCTAGCGAAGATATAGATGATATCTTTCAGATAGATGAGACTATTGAACAATTCGACTTAGAAAAAGAGCTTCGCAAGCTTAACATCCAACAAATCAAAACTAATAAAGGAGACATATACGATTTAAATGGTTCTAGGCTTATGTGCGGAGACTCTACGGTTGAAATGGATATTTTAAAACTTATGGGCGATGAAAAGGCGGACATGTGTCTGACCGACCCACCTTACATTCTGGATTACTTAAAAGGCAAAAAGAAAGCAGGTAGAGCTATTACAGGATTTGGAGCCAAAAGAGATCGGAGATACCTCGAGACAGATTCACTCCCTCCTGATTTTACCGAAAAATGGATGGCAAACATCAACAAAATCCAAAAAGAAAGTTTCTCCATCATTGTCTACGAAAATTGGAAGAATATAAGAACTATATGGTCAGCAATGGAGGTGTACTGGCGGGTAAAAAACATGATTGTATGGCATCTTCCAAACAGAACACAGGGGTTTGCAGGTAAATATAGATTTTTTTCTAAACATGACATCGCAATGGTTGGAGCATCTCCAAATATAAATATTCCATTTAATACGGAACCCGAGGAAGAAGGGCTTCAAAACGAATACGAAACTGCCTTATATGCAATTTCTGGCAAGCCACAATGGGAAAGTTATAAGCATGGAAAAAAGTATCAGCCTACAGACTTTATTGAATATGTAGCTTCAGACGAAAAAAGCTCCGGGCAAGGGATTATTTTTGGCTGTAAACCAATAGAAATTCTAATTCCCTACATTAAAGTTCTAACCAAGAGAGACGACCTGATAATAGAGCCATTTGGGGGATCGGGAAGCACGCTAATCGCGGCAACTAAAATGAAACGGCGCTGTTACTTAATGGAAAAATCACCAGTTTACTGTGAGGTAATTAAGCATCGCTGGGAAAAACTCACAGGACAAGAAGCAAGGAGAATTCTATGAATACAATTACTAAACGACAGACAAAAGAAAAAGAACTATTACTGGAGCAACTCAAAAGGACTCCTATTGTTCAATTTGCTTGTGAAAAAATTGGAGTTGCCCGAGCCACTTATTACCGATGGAGAAAAGACGATCAGGAATTTGCAATTCAGACCGACGGCGCTCTTTTTGAAGGAAGTCAATTAATTAACGATATGGCAGAATCGCAAATTCTGTCAGCTATACGCGATAAAAATATGACAGCGATAATCTACTGGTTAAATCATCACCATCCCTCATACGCCACAAAAATGGAAATAATAGCAAAATTAAAAACTGATAATGAGCAACTCACCCCGGAACAAGAAGCTTTAGTCAAAAATGCGCTTAAATTAGCAGGTTTAGTATTAACATCAGAATCTACAGAAGGGGGGAAAGAAAAATGACATTTAGTGGACAGTTGTCGAAAAAACAACTAGAAGCAATTAGAAAAAGCGGAAATGTTCGAAAAAAACTTGCGTACGATAGTCATCTGCTTTTCTTTTCCATCTACTTTAGCCATTATATTAAGTACGCCTTTGCCCCCTTTCACTACAAAATGTTTGAGAACACAGAAGAAAAAAATGTTCAGATGGTAGCATTAACAGCATTTAGAGATTCGGGCAAGTCTACAATCTATACAACATCTTTTCCCATTTGGGCGATAGTTGGAACCCATAAGAAACATCATGTTGTAATTGCAAGTCAGACTCAAGCCCAGGCTAAAAAGCATCTTCTAAATGTTAGAAAAGAACTCGAGGATAATTATTTGCTTAAAAACGACATCGGACCTTTTAAAGAGGAAAGTACTAATTGGACATCAGATACCTTAGTACTTTCAAAGTATAATGCCAAAATTACGGCTATTTCAACCGAACAAAGTATCCGGGGAGCAAGATATGGAGAATATAGACCAGACTTAATCATATGCGACGATGTCGAGGACTCCAACAGTGTTAAAACGATGGAACAGAGAGACAAGACCTGGGAGTGGTTCAATAACGAAATTGTTACACTCGGTAGTAAAAATTTGAAAATTATAGTAGTCGGAAACCTTCTCCACGAAGATAGTTTAATTATGAGATTAAAAAATAAAGGTTATATATATTTTGAATTTCCGCTTTTAGATGAAGACGAAAATATTGCCTGGTTAGGAAAATTCCCCACTTGGGAAGATATAGAAATACTAAAAGCCTCTATCCCTTCGGAGACTGCGTGGTATAAAGAGTATCTCTTAAAAATAATTCCGGATGAAGACCGAATTGTTAAAAGAGAAGAGATTCATTATTACGATGAGCTACCAGATCTTCAAAAATCTCCTCCAAGATTAATTGCGGTTGGAACCGACTTAGCGAGTTCTTTAGGGAAAAATGCAGATTTTACAACAATAGTATCTGCCTATGTTACTGGCTTCGGAAAAGATTTAGAGGTTTATATTTTGCCTCTAATAGTTAATAAACGCCTTACCTTTCCCCAAACCGTGGATGAATTAAAACGCCTTAACGAAATGTATTTTTTTCAGTTTAAAAGGCGCGAAATAGTGTATGTCGAAAAAATAGCTTATCAAGAATGCCTCTCTCAACAATTAAAAATTGAAGGGTTGTTTAGTGAGTCAGTACCGATTGGGGTTTTAGATAAAAAAACAAGATTAAGCATTGCATCCCCTTATATAAGTTCAGCAAGAATTTTATTTCCTAATCATGGGGCAGAAGAATTAATCAATCAGATTGTTAATTTTGGAATCGAAAAACACGACGACTTAGTTGATGCGTTAACTATTATGGTTCTAAAAATTATCGAGAACGACAGACCCAGTAGCCCAAAATTAAGATATGACGAAGTAATTCCTCCCGAGGATAGACCTATTGTTAGCATAAGTGGGATGAACAGGGCTTTGGGGTACACAGCTGATGAAGATATAATGTCAAAGCAGTTCTAATTTAGTCTAAAAGTCAAACAGATCTTTAAGATCTATACCTAAGGCTTTCGCTATTTTATAAGCAGTTTTGATAGAAATATTTCTGCCTTGTTCAATGTCCCAAAAATAGGCTCTATGTAGTCCTGCTTTTTCTGCCAACCCTTCTTGAGTCATACCTTTGCCCCTTCTTGTATTTTCTATTTTTTGACTAAGTTTTTGGTAAAGAAATGTGTAATTCATAACGCTTGAATTAAAGCTACAAGGTTTTAACCTATTTCATTACCAGATATATCTAGCTTTTTTCGTATTGTTGCGATAATATCAACCTAAACGATGATAGATATATCTTGCTTTAATAAAAATCCATGGTTGGGGTTGCCAAAAAATGCTCCATTTATTCTTAGTGATGATTCACAAGTACTGAAAGATCGTGGCGTAAATCCCGATAACTTAAATTGGAAACTGGAATTGTTACCGGTGCCATACCTTGGTAACCCAAACAAAGCTAAAGTTGTTGTTCTCTGTTTAAATCCGGGCTATAACAAAATACTTGACGAACGGGCTTATTTTAAGGACAAATACTACTTTCGCGAGAGCTTGGAATCTCTTAAATTCACCAGTCATACACCTTTCTATTGTCTTGATACTAAATTCGATTATTCTGGCGGTTATTTATGGTGGACAAGGTTGCTAAAACCACTTATTAAGGATTTTGGATTAAAGGTTATGTCAGAAAAATTAATGTGCCTCCAATATATTGGGTATCATTCAATAACTTTTAGGGAACCGCCCTGTATTCTTCCTTCACAAAAATTCACTTTTTATTTATTAGAACAAGCGATTAAGGAAAACAAAACAATCGTTATCATGAGAAGTAAAAAATTATGGATTCGGTCCGTACCAAAATTAGGTAGTTACCCTTTTATCGAACTTAAAAACTACCGAATGCCATTTCTAACAGAGAAAAACACCGAAAGGGGTGATTTTCAGCAAGTGATTAACGCCCTGCAAGGCTGATATTTTCAATTTGACTTAACCTCTCTTTTGCGTCATCCATTGGTGTAGATGACACCAGATACAAGTAAACCAAAATACTGCTTATACGCCCGTAAAAGCTCAGAATCAGACGAAAGGCAAGCCATGTCAATAGATTCACAAATTAAGGAGATGACAGCTCTTGCAGAAAAAGAGGGCATTGAGATAGTTGATACAAAACAGGAGAGTCATTCGGCAAAGATCTCTGGCTCCCGACCGCTATTTTTGGAGATGCTAAAGGAGTTAAATTATGGAAAATACAACGCTATTTTAACTTGGGCACCGGATAGACTTAGCAGAAACGCTGGAGATTTAGGATCGCTAGTGGATTTAATGGATAGAGTAAAGCTTTTACATATAAGAACTATTTCCCAATCATTTTCTAACAATCCAAACGAAAAGTTTTTACTAATGATTCTTTGCTCCCAAGCAAAGCTAGAAAACGATAATAGAGGTCTAAATGTTAAAAGGGGAATTAGAACAAAATGCGAGATGGGTTGGAGACCTTGCCCTGCTCCAATTGGTTATATTAATTACTCCCACGGAGGAACTAAAAAAGTCATGGTAAACCAAGAAGTAGCACCCCTAGTAAGGGAGCTCTTTGACTTGGTTGCAAAGAAAAAGTACAGCGGTCGAGATTTAAAGAAATATTTAGACAAAGACGGAAGATTAAATAAGGCTACAGGAAAAAAGATTCCGTTAAGCTCGATTTATAACATGTTAAAAACACCCTTCTACTACGGACAATTCCAATACCCCGAAGGTACAGGACCTTGGTACAAAGGAGCACACGAGCCAATAGTTCCCAAATGGTTATTTGATCAGGTACAGCAAAAACTGGTGACTCCAAAAAAATCTAAATGGGGAGCAAAAGATTTTCTATTTAAAAATGTTTTTAAGTGTGCTTACTGTGGGGCGAGCTTTGTGGGAGAAGAAAAATATAAAATGCTTAAAGTTGGCGTAAGGCACTTATATACTTATTATCACTGCTCAAGGCAAATAGACCATGACTGCCCAGAATCGTATGTAAACGAAAACATTTTAACAGGGTCGCTTATTAGCTATATTCAATTAATAGAAGTAAAGAAACCAGATTCACTACAACTAACAAACGAGGTAAAAAAGAGCATGAGAAAATTTACAGGCCTTAGAAATCATTTACTTGCCGAACAAAATGTAACCATACCTGCTAAATTAACATTTACCGAATACCTTAAGTATATTATTTATAACGGGACTGACGAGGAAAAGCACGAGGTAGTGAAGACTTTGCCTAATCCCTTATATATCCATAACGGCACAATATATACCCATCCTTTAGGATAGATAATTTCCCAACAATAACAACTTAATAGAGAAGAAGGACTAGAACCTAACAAAAATTGGAGATAAACAAGCAACCAAAGGCAAAAGTACGGTTCGGGAGATTTAGCTAGTTATCCACATTATCAAACCCCAATAAGCTGTTTTTGGCTCTACGATCACATTTAAGCAGGGGCTGGCTGGGGAGCATGGATTCGGACCATGATACTTGCCTTCAAAGGGCAATGTCCTACCGTTAGACGACTCCCCAATATTTATTGGCTACATTATCGGATTTCTGCAACATTCTTTCTATAGACTTTCTTTTCTTCCAACTTTTTACTTTACTCTCAAATATAAACGCCAAACTGTAGTTATCTAATTCCTTAACAAAAACTAAATCGACAGGCAATCTAGATTTAGTGTATTTAACCTTACCACTCTTGTGAGTTCTGATTCTCTTGACTAAATCTTTTGTTGATCCAGTATAATAGGATCCATCCGAACATTTTAATATATAAACATAGGCCATATGCCGACCCTCACTTTCAGCTCGGTCGAGCATTCTCGACTCACGATTGCCGACCTAAAATCGGCAGATCGGAGGTCGGAAGACGACTCCCCAATGTGGTGGATGACAACTAGCCTTGAGATTATACATTAAATATCAAGATTCTAGAATATCCCGCTACTGAGCGAAGTCTAAATGCTTGCGCGGGGGAATTATTTCGGTGTACAATAATAAATAGCATGAAAAAAGATATCCTAATTTTACTTTTTTTAGGAGTATTGTTATTCCCTTCCTCCGCTCTGGCTCAAGAACAAATCCGAGCTTATTCAGGTTTTGAGAGATTTATTGATAATGCCAAAATGCTTTTCTCTTTTGGAGACAAAAAAGTGGTATTAGCATTGGATATTAGAGAAAAAGAATTAAACTCCGCTATTGCAAATACCAAAAATGGAAATTCCGAGGGAGCAGAATTGAATTTGGAGAGAGCTAAAAAAAGACTTCAATATGTTCAAAATAAGGTTTCAAAAAATATTGCTGATGATGTAAAAACTAATATTGATGAAACAATTAATAGAATTAATGAGGAAGAAGACTTGCCCGATAATTTCGAAACATACATTTTAGAAGAAGAAAAAACTCAACTTACAGCGGAATTAGTAGATAAGGTTACAGGAAAAGAGGAACAGAATTTAACAAGGGAAATAATAAAGGATAGTAAAAGTGGCGAAAGCAGGGTTGAGATAACAGTAGGAGGAAACGAGGTGCGAACGGAAGTTAGGGAAATTAAAATGAGAATTGATACAATTGATAAAGTAATTGAGGCTGGTAAGAACACCATAGATACATTTCCAAAACATAAAGATAATGAGGATGTGTCTCCCCCTACCCAATATTTTGATAATAAGGTAGATGATATATTCTTAGGACCTGGAATGGCAGAGCCAGGAACAGTGGATAAAGATTAAGCACTATCCTCCATAAAAACCCTTAAAAACTTAACAATTTCTAAGTTTTGGTTATAATGTATTTATGAAGATAGAAAAAAAGGTTTGGCCGAAATACTTTCAAGCAATTATAGAAG
>Ga0180007_10001627_pt1 | contig 29177 bp, 24 predicted proteins | sample MM_PC_MetaG_FD_121122 | JGI IMG/M metagenome (GOLD analysis project Ga0180007, IMG submission 121122) | Groundwater microbial communities from the Aspo Hard Rock Laboratory (HRL) deep subsurface site, Sweden - MM_PC_MetaG | ecosystem: Environmental > Aquatic > Deep subsurface > Groundwater... | reverse complement strand
TGTCGGGGAAGGCCGCCTGGGGGCTAGCCGCCGAGGCCGCGCCGGGAACCGACGCCGATCCGGCGACCGGACCCAGGGCCGTCCCGGCCGCTACGGCGCGCAGCTCGACGCGGGCCGTGCCGCTCCGGTCGAGCCCTATAAGCGCGGCCGCCGCCTTGGAAAGGTCGATGATACGGCCGGCCACGAAAGGGCCCCGGTCGTTTATCCTGACCACGACGGAGCGGCCGTCGTCGACGGCCGTGACCAGTACCAGGGTTCCGAAGGGCAGGCTCTTGTGCGCGGCGCTCATCGCGCGCATGTCGAAGACCTCGCCGCTCGCCGTCTTACGGCCGTGGAACGGCTCGCCGTACCAGCTCGCGATGCCGGTCTCGAAGGCGGCCTGCGCCCCGGGCGCCTGTACGACGGCGAGGCCGATCGCCGCGCGGATCGCGGCGACGGCTAGGATACGCCGGATCACGCTCGGGTCATCGCCTCCGCGGCCGCGAACACTTCCGCGTACAGGTCGAATACCTGCGATTCGTCCACGCTCGAGAACGCCACGCGCAGCCACTTATCCTGTATCGATATGACGCCCACGCCGCGCTCGTCGAGGAGCCTCAGCCTCAGCGCCTCGGCGGAGAAGCCGGAGCACTCGAAGCACATGAAATAGCCGGAGTTGAACGGCAGGGCCTTGAATCCCCTGGGCGCCGGCGTCGAGGCGAGGAAATCCTTGACCTTGCGGTAGCGGCGCTCGAGGACGGCGCCGAACTCCGCCTTCTGGCTCTCGTAGCGAGGATCCGCCATGGCCTTCGCGAGTATGTGCTGGGTCGGGGCGGTCGAGTTGGAAACGCTCGAGCGTACGACGCCCATGAGCTTCTTGACGAGGGCGTCGTAGCCCTTATCGCCGAGGTCGGGGTTGGCGAACGTTACGAAGCCGCCACGGAAGCCCCATACGTAGTCTTCCTTCGTCTGCCCGTCCACCTTGGCCGCCAGGATGCGAGGATGGGCGGCGGCGAAGCGGGCGAACATGGACTCGCGCAAATTCCCCGGCTCGTACTGAAGCCCGAAGTACGCGTCGTCGGAGATGACGAGGATATCCACGCCGGAGTCCGCGACCCGTATCAAGGCGGCCTTGATGGCCTCGGCCTCGGTCTCGCTAGGGGTGTAGCCTGTCGGGTTATTGGGATAATTGAGTATGACCACGGCCTTCCGGCTCGTCTTGGACGCCTCAGTCGTGGCGCGCTCGAGCCCGGCCACGTCGAAGCCTCCCTCCGGCGTGAAGAAGGCGTACGAGGCGAGCCTGGCGGCCTTGCGTTCCTCCATGATCAGGCGGTAGTTAGGCCAGAACATATCCGCGACGATGACGGGATCCCCTTCGTCGACGAACATGTCGGCGAGGTACGATATACCGGCCGTCAAGCCGGGGACTACGACGGGAAGCGAGAATTTCGCGCCCGATAAAGAAGGATTCTTCTTTATCATCTGCTTGCGCCACGCCTCGCGCGTCGCGGGCACGCCGGCGGTCGGCGCGTAGGCGACGGCCTCCCTCCTTGACAGCCCAGGCAGCTGGTCTAGAACCGAGTCCAGGGCCATCGGCTCGCCGTTAGAGAACGCCATGCCGATCGTCGCGTTATAGCGCTTCGCGCGCTCGGAAGCCTCCGCGCTCTGGGACAGGATACCCTTCGGGAAATACATCCTGGTCCCGGTCTTCGAGAGCAATCGACCCGCGCAGGTCCCGTCAAGCGATCGGTTGAGTTCTTCGGCTAAGACGTTCATCTAGTCCCTCCATACCATTAGGTGGCTCATCATAGAGTGATGAGCCGTGACAACGGTATAGGCGGGCCTCCGCGCATTGTCAAGTCCGCTATGTTACACTTCTAACGGATATTGCATCCGCGGGGGCGCGAACGTATACTTAATCGTCGATAGCCCGAAAGGAGGCCTGGCGATATGATAAAGAAGCGCTACGCCCGGGACGGCGCCTCGTGCACCGTCACATTCAGCATACAGGCGGAACAGGCCGAAGGCGTCAATACGGCCTTCGTCGCGGGGGACTTCAACAATTGGAGCAGGAGCTCCCTGCCTATGAAACGGACCTCCGAGGGCGGATTCGAGGCGAGCGTCAAGCTCGACGCCGGCAAGGAATTCCATTTCAGGTACCTCCTGGACGACGTCAGGTGGGACAACGACTGGCACGCTGACAAGTACGTCCAGAGCCCGTTCAGGGACGCGGAGAACAGCGTCGTCATCGTCTAGATCGTCGAGGCTATTGCTGAGCAAATCTATTGACTTTATCTATTATTGTAAGTCTAGTATATTAGCTTTTTTACCTGCGGCGACGACGCCGAGGAATATCTTTTTACGGGAGGACCTATGAAGAAGAGTATCGCGACGCTCATGGCGTTGCTGGCGATGTTCGCCGTAGTTTCGGCGGGAGCCCAGGCCAAGCCGAAGGACGGCTTTTATTTCGCCGAGGAATCCGAGTTCCAGTCCAGCGGGTGGAAGGATCAGGTGGTCCTAGAGGTGAAAGGCGGCAAGGTCGTCTCCGCCGTATGGAACGGCATCAACAACAAGGGCCTGATGGATAAGAAGGCCGAGGCCGCCGCCGGTCGCTACGGCATGGTCAAGGCCTCGAAGATAGGCAAGGAATGGCACGAGCAGGCCACCGCCGTGGAGAACTACCTCGTTTCCAGCCAGGACCTCGCTTTCTCCAAGTATACGAGCGCCGAAGGCTATACCGACGCCATCTCGGGCGCCTCGATGCACGTCAAGGGATTCTTCGAGCTAGTCAAGGCCGCCATCGCCGCCGGCCCCCTATCCAAGGGCAGCTATAAGAAGAGCGGCTGGTTCTACGCCAAGGCTCCCGCGTTCGACAAGAGCGGCTACGCGGCGACCGCGCTCATCACCGTCGTCAACGGCCGCATCGTCAGCGCCAACTGGAACGCCGTCCACAAGGACGGCGGAGACTCCAAGTACGTCCGCGCCGTCAAGGGGACGTACAAGATGAACGCGAAGCAGGGCGAGTGGAACGTCCAGTCCCCCAGGGTCGAGGCCGCCCTCGTCAAGGCGCAGGATCCCGCGAAGATCGCCGTCAAATCGGACGGCAAGACCGACGCCGTCTCCGGCGTTTCGGTTACCGTCAACGACTTCATCGCCGTAGCCGTCGAGGCTCTCAAGGCCGCCAAGTAAAGCGTCCCTCGGCATTCGTCTGAGACGAACCCGGCCGCCCGTCTGGGCGGCCGTTTTTTTTAGAAAACGTATTCCATGCACGCCGGAGTGACACGCGCCGGAGTGACATGCGCCGGAGCGACACGCGCCGGCGAGCGACGACGCAGACGCCTCGATATCGATGAAAAGAAAAGAAAAGAAAAGAACGGTATGCCTGGACGTCTGCGCATACCGTTCTTGAGTCAGGCTGTTTTTGCCTATGGATATTATCGGTAGCGCGAGCCGCATTATTAACGCTTTTATGCAGTACTCGTATTAGGCGAGGCTTCCCGAGTGCCACCTGGCCGTCTCGGCGACGGCGCCGTAGAGGCGCGCCGTATGCTCGAGACTCTCGTCCAACGTCCTCGCCCTGCCCCCTATCGCTTCGGCCGCCGAGGTGAATAGGAAACCGACGACTTCGCTGGCCCCGCTCCTCAGTACGTCCTCGTCGATCCGCTCGAGCTCCGCCAACGCCGCCGCCAGCGTCGGCCCGCTCGCGCCCGAGGCCCGCTCGGCGATGAGCACGGCGCGGTCGGATAATTCCGCGAGGCGGGACAGCTCCTCGCGGAGGCCGTCCAGGATATCGTCGACCGTCTTCCCGGGGTCGGGCGCCGAGCGTTCCGCCTCCCGAAGCGCCTCGCTCAAGCGGGCGTCTATCGTCGCGCGGATTAACGGCAGGCGCAGGATCGTCGCTACGGACGCGTACGGCATGCCTTCGATCGCGAGGCCGCGGCCCGACAGGTTGAAGGTAGGAGCCTCCGGGTGCGCGGCGGTCTTGCGGGCGAACCAGGTCGAGTACAGAGACAGGCGCTCGTCGCTGGTTACCGGCGACCCGTCGTTGGCGCTCGCGAGGAACGGGCGCCCGCCCCGCATGGCCTCGAAGGACGCGGAGGAAGCGGGCGACAGCCGAAGGCTCTCCGCCAAGGCCCGCTGCTCGAAGAGGCTGGCGCGCGCGTGGGTCCTTCCGCCCGGAAAAGCCAGGTCGAGCCCCGCCATGAAGATGGGCGCGCAACCCGTAATCCTGGCGAAATCCCATGCCGTAGTCGCTACCGAGCCGCCCGCCCCCAGGGCGCCCTTGGGGGGGCCCAGCCTAGCCTCCACGTATCGTCCCAGGGGGTAGATCGACGAGCATAGCGCGGTCCGCCTGGAGCCGAAGCGGAGGACCGAGGGCCATACCGCGGCCTCGGTGACCAGCACGCTTCCCGGCGACTCGCATCGGTCTAGGTGGCGGGCGTTCCAATACTGGGGATCCACGACGACTATGAAATCCGGCTCAACGCCGGCCGCCAGGGCCGTCCGCAGGGCGGTATCGACGCAGACGACGAGCGCTCTTCCCTTTATCGCCCGTAGCGACGGTACGACCTCGTCGAGGGACGGCCCCGCGGCCAGTACGACGGCCGGCATCCCGGCGAACGACCCGGCGAAGGAGGATACGCCCGAGAAACCCGCGGCGACCCGTACGTTCCTCGAGAGGTTCCTCACCCATAACCGGCCGAAGCGCCTCAGCGTGGCGGCGTTTATCTCGTCCTTCTTCCTATACCTGGCGACCTGGGCGCGTAGCTCCTTGGCCGCCTCGGGGAAGAGCGCCATAGCGGCGGCGTTCTCGATAAGCGCTATGGAACGCGGCGCGGCCGCCTCGAGGAAAGCGCCGAGCCCCTTGCCGCCCGGGCAGAGCAGCAGCGCGCAACGTTCGTCGGCGATTAGGCCGGAGAGGTCTAGGAGCCTTAACGCCGCCGCGAGCGATGACGGATCGGCCTCTACGACCGCTACGGCGGCCCCCGCGGAGAGCGCGGCCTTGGCCGAATAGCCGAGCCCGAGCCCGAGCATGACGATGAGCTCCGCGCCGGTGGCTATGGCCTCGTCCGCGACCTTGCGTCCCTCGGACACGGGGTCGTAGCGGGAATGCAGCCATCCGTCGCCTGCCCGGGCGCTAATCGCCCCGCTTCTCGCGATCGCCGCCTCCAAGCGAATCGGCGTCGCCGAGACGACGGCGGCCGCCAGCTCTGGCGATCTCGCGCGCAGGGCTTCGACGTTGACGTTAAAAAGCTCGTTTGCCGTCGCGCTCACCCTAGCCTCACCCTAGCCTCACCCAAGCCTCACACTGGCCTCACTCGAGCCTAAGGAGCACTGTAGAGCCGGCGGGCACGGGCTCTCCCGGCGCGGGCGATTGTTCCTTGACCCAGCCGTCGCCCTCTATCTCCACCGCGATGTCGTCTCGCTCGAGCAGGGCCGTCAAGGCGCGCTTCGGGACTCCGCGCAGGTCGGGCATGGTCGCGCCTATAAGCGCCGGCGCGGGGCCGGAGACCGAGACTCGGCCGCTATGCGTCGCGGAGGCCGACTCCGAGCGGGCGACGCCGTAGAGATCGGCCACGGCGTTCGAGACATCCTTGACCAGAGGCGCGGCGATGCGGCCGCCGTACGTAGAGGCGCCCTTAGGATTGAAGATCGCCGCGTATACGATATACTCGGGCGCCTCGCTCGGGAAGAGGGCGATGGTGCTAGCTATGAAATCGGTGTCGGAGTAGCGCCTCGTGGCCGGGTCGATGACTTGGGCCGTGCCCGTCTTTACCGACATGCGCAGATCGTCTATCCTCGCGCGATGCCCGGTACCGGTGGAGAGCACGGCCGCTTCCATCGAGCCGAGGATCGACTTAGCCTCGAGCTCTCCCATGACCCTCCTGACTAGAATCGGCTGCGGATCCTCTATAGTCGCCCCGTCGGCTCCGACTATCCGCTCCAGGGTCCTGGGACGGACCAGCTGCCCTCCGTTGGCTATCACCGTGGCCGCGCTCGCCATCTGCATCGCCGTTACCAGCAGCTCCTGGCCTATCGCTATAGTCGGCTTGGTGCGTCCTGACCAGGACTCCGGCCTACGGATCATGCCGGGGCTCTCTCCCGCCAGGTCCGCTCCGGGCCTCTCTCCGAACCCGAATTCCCTGACCTTAGAATAGAAGTCGATCCCGGACACGGTATCGGAGGCGTAGGCCGCGCCTGAGTTGCACGAGTATTCGAGTATCTTCGTCACGTCTACGACGCCGTGCGATCCAAGGCACTTGATGACTATGTCCTCCCCGGAAGGCATCCTCCTCTCGTAGCGCCCGTCGCACGAGAAGGTAGAACGCTCGTCTATGCCTCCGAGCGACATCAAGGCGCCCATGCTATATACCTTGAACACCGAGCCCGGCTCGTAGGCGTAGATAGAGACGCGGTCCGTCCACGTAGCGCGGTCGGCGGCCAGGAAATCGTTAGGGTCGAAGTCGGGCAGTGAGACGTAGGCCAGGACCTTCCCCGTCCTCGCCTCCATGGCCACGAGCGCGACGCCGGCGGCGTCGTTCCGCTCCATCGCGTCGAGGGCCAGGGCCTCCAGCTTGAACTGGAGGTCCGCGTCTATGGTCAGGTAGACCGAGTCGCCGTACGCGTATCCTCCGGTCGCCTTCGCCGGATCGGCGGAGAGCGAGGAATCGAACGCGGCCTCCGCGCCAGAGAGGCCTACGTTCTCGGTTCCCACGAAGCCGACGAGATGGGCCGCGAGGTCGCGCTCGGGATAGACCCTCCCGGAGACCCTGTCGAGCCTGACGCCGTTCATGCCGGCTTCATCGACCGCGCGTGCTACCGCCTTGGCCGCGTCTCCCGATATCCTCCGCGCGAGGTAGGCGAAATCGGGCCCGCTCCCCGTCATCTTCGCCAGGATCTCCGTATTGTCGCCCCCGACGGCCTCGGCTATCGCCGCGGCGAGCGAGGCCTCCTCGCCCTTGGATAGCGACGGCTTCCAGACCGAGACGTCGTAGAGGTCCGTATCGACGGCGAGTAGCCGGCCCTCCCTGTCGTAGATCGGGCCGCGGATAGACACGACGCGCGCCGCCGCGGCGCTTGGCGAGGCGGCCTGGCCGAAGGCGAGGCGGCCGTACCGGACGAGCGTGGCGGCCGCTACGAGGGCGAGGGCCGCGAGGATTATGTAATGCCGGATGAAGCGCTTATCGATCGACATCGTCCGCGGCGTCCTTAGGATTGTCCGTTTTTTCCGTAGCGCGGGCTGGCCCGCCCGAGTACAGTAGCACTTTTCCGAGTATCGTCTCAATCGGCACCGAACCGTAGTCCCGGGAGTCGAAGGACTCGCCTCCGTTATCGCCTACCAGGAACGCGCGGCCGGCCGGTACGTAGGTCGAGCCGGCTAGCCTCGCCGACGAAACGGGCCCCAGGGCGACGGAACCGCCCCGGCCGCTAAGCACCCCCGCCTCCGCCCTCATATACGCCGGCCCTGCCTCGAAGACGCGCTTTACAGCGCGCCTGGGGCCTTCGGCCAAAAGCCCGACGAGCACTATCTCGCCAGGAGCCGGCTCGGCCCAGCGAGCCAGGTATCCGCTCGAGAACGGTAATCGTATACCGTAGGCGCACCTGGACACGAGCGCGACCGAGTCCGGGCGTATCGTCGGGCTCATCGACACACCCCTGACCAGTATGAGGTCGCCGATGAAGACCTTTACGAACGTGGCGGCCGCTACCGCCGAGGCTACTATCCACGCGGCCGAGATGTTCCTTCTACTCCTTCGCCCTAGCGCCACTGAAAACCTCTCCCCGTAGCTAGCGTTCCGCTCCCGCGACTAAATGGCGAGACCGTTCTAGCCGATAGTGTAGCGTATGGAAATGCAGAACGTCATCGGAGAGCAATATATCGCCCCGCGGCGGAAGCCGACGAGAATCATGCTCGACAAGGGGCTCGTCCGCCCGGCTAGCAACGGCCGGATATCGAGGACGCGCGTCCCGAGGGACCTCTTCGCCGAAGGCGGCCCCAGGGGACGGCGATCAGGAATCCCCCTCGAGCCCGGCCCGGCCGCCGCCAAGGCCCGAACCGGGCGATCCACGACGTGGCGCTCCCTTAGCGCGGCGGCCGTCGATAGGCTCTCAATCCTGCTGGAGTCCATGGCGGCTCCCAGGCTCATGACGGCCATAGCCGTGTTCATCGGAATAGCGCTCTTCGTAGTCGCTATATCCGCGGTCGGGGCCATAGAGAAAAAGGCTGATCTCGCGGGATTCTTCCTGCATGACGACGGTACGATGACGGGCCTGCTATTAGATGCGGTCTCCGCCGAGGCCGTCGCGGACGTGGATCCTGAATCGGCGATGCCGGGACTTCCGACGCAGCTTTCGCTATCGAGCTATAAGGTCGCTAGGAACGATACTCTCGACGCCATCTCGAAGCGTTTCGGCCTACGCCTCGATACGCTCATAAGCGTCAACGGCATAGGCGACGTCAGGCGCATATCCGCCGGAACCACGCTCAAGATCCCTAACATCGACGGCGTAGCGTATACCGTCAGAAAAGGCGACAGTCTCTCTAGCATCTCGGCCGCGCGCGGAGTTTCGATTCTCGACATCATCGATAGCAACGATATATCGAGCCAGACTATCCAGCCGGGACAGACGCTTTTTATTCCCGGCGCGCGCTTATCCTCCTACGACCTGAAGAAGGCGCTCGGCAAGCTGGTAATCTGGCCGATATCCGGTAGGATCAGCTCGAATTTCGGATATAGGCCCAATCCGTTCACGGGAATCCGGCAATTCCACAACGGCCTAGATATAGTAGGCCCATTAAACATGCAGGTTCGCGCGGCTATAGACGGCCGCGTCGCCGAGACGGGATACAGCGCGGTGTTCGGGAATTTCATCATCCTAACGCATCCCGAAGGATACCAGACTCTCTACGCGCACCTATCGTCTATTGGCGCGAAACAAGGCGCCAGCGTAGCGCAGGGCAGCACTATTGGTCTCGTTGGAACCACGGGATACAGCACTGGGCCTCATCTTCACTTCGGCGTATTCAAGAACGGAATCGCGATCGACCCGATGAAGCTGCTAAAAGGAAGATAGCGACGATATCCATCGCGGACATCGCGTCGCGACGGTACTGTACATCGGTATGGGGGGCGTATGAAGAGGCTAGTCATCTCGATACTCGCGGTGCTCGCGATATTCACGTTCATCAGAGAGTATAGCGCTCCTCTACCGAGGCGCCTCGAACATGCCCAGGTCGAGACCGCGCCGGCTCGATAGCTTAAAATAGGTTTGGCTAAACCGCCCGCCCGGGCGGTTTTATTATCTTTTTCTAGACTCCTAAAAACCTGTTTTGTGCACATAAGTATACTTATTTTTCATTTTTTTTATTTTCCCATGGAAACAATTCGCTATTTTGTTCGCGAATATACAAATGATATTTATTATTAATATCGATACGACTTGGCACGAATAATGCATATATAATCATAGAGGTAACAGTCTATGAGCATTAAAAGCGATACATCAAAGACAGAGGATACATTAAAAATCTACTATGAGCGGGTAAAGCAAATACCGCTCTTGACGGCCGAGGAAGAGCGCGACCTATCGATGCGCATCCAAGCCGGCGAAGAGGCCGCTCGCTCGCGCTTGATAGAAGCAAATCTCCGCCTGGTCATAAAGATAGCACGCGCGTTCGCGAATTTCGACGTTCCTTTAATGGATCTTATCCAAGAAGGCAATATGGGCCTGATAAAAGCCGCGGAACGCTTCGATTATCGCCGGAACGTGCGGTTCTCTACATACGCTTCCTGGTGGATCAAGCAAGCCGTTACCCGCTCGCTCGTTAACTCCAGGCGAGCCATTCGACTACCCCATCGTAAAGAAGAGCTTATAAAGCGTATACATAAAACCTACGGCGTCCTATCTCAGATGCTTTCGCGGGAGCCTACCCGCGGCGAGATAGCCGCCGAGCTGGGAATCGACGAGCGCCGCGTCCACGAGGCCTTAGAGATGTCAGGCAGCATCATGCCTCTCGAAGGCGATAACGACGACGAAGAGTCGGGAAGCGTCCTCGACGTATACGCCGACGAGACTTACAGCCCGGACGTTACGTTCGCCAAGAATTGCGTCAGGGAGAAGACGATCGCCCTCCTCGAGGCCCTCATGGAGAAGGAGCGCCAGGTCCTGGTCTATCGTTTCGAATTCTACGGTAATAAGAAGAGGACGCTCAAGGGAATAGGCCAAACGATGGGTATCTCCGCCGAGACCGTCCGGCAGATAGAGAAGAGAGCGATACGTAAGCTCCGTGATCAAAGCGACTACGCCGAATTCATAGGCGCTTAACGCGCCAAACGTATGCGTCGGGCGCGATCGGCCCTTGCGAGGACGTTTATCGGCGTCGTATAGTCCGAGGATACGATGCCTAAGAATAAGCCACGCAGGGCGTCCCGCTCAGGCGGCGCGTCGCTACTGCTATATACGAGCGCGTTCCTCGTCCTCATCGCCTTCGGCTTGGCGCTTGCGTTATCGACGCCCGGAGAGGGTCCTTTCGCCGACAGGGCCGACGAGGCCCTACTCCGCACGCCCGAACCCGTCGCCGCCGCCCCGCGCGAGTCCTCGCCGCCCGCGGCCTCGCCGACAGGCGGCGCCGCGACCGTTGACGAGGGCCCGGCTATCGCCCCGGCCAGGCCGGGAAAAGAGAAGATGCCGGCAGTCAAGTCCAGGGGCGTACTCGTCTTCGTCATCGACGACGCGGGGCACAACATACGCCAGCTAGAGCCGTTCCTCGCCTTTCCGGGCCCGTTGACCATAGCGGTGCTGCCCGGCCTGCCCTACACGAGCCGAGCGGCGGCCATGGTCAGCGCGGCGGGCAAGGAGCTGATTCTCCATCAGCCGATGGAGGCCCTCGCCGGGCTCGACCCGGGACCGGGGGCCATAGGCTCGGAGATGGACGACGCTACTATCAGGCGCGTCGTGCGCGATAATATCGCGCAGGTTCCCGGAGCCGTCGGCATCAACAACCATATGGGCTCCAAGGCGACATCGGATGTCAGGGTGATGTCGACCGTCCTCGGCGAGGCCGCGGCCTCCGGGCTCTATTTCCTGGACTCTTTAACAGTTAACGATTCCGTGGTACACTCCGTGGCCTCGCTTATGAGACAATCAGCATGGGAGCGTAGCGTGTTTCTAGATAATACCCCCGATAAGGCCTCGATACTGCACTACGTAGCAGAGGGCACGAAGATTGCGGAGAAGCGAGGCTATGCGGTCATGATAGGCCATGTGTGGTCCGCCGGGCTCGCTCAAACGCTTGCGGACCTCTATCCGCAATTGATGGAACAGGGCTTCAGCCTATCGACTATCTCCCGCATAATGATGGACTCGGACGACGATGACGATCTTGGGGATTGAGTCGTCGTGCGACGAATGCGCGGCGGCCGTCGTAATCGACGGCCGCCGCGTCGTTTCGAGCGTCGTGGCCACTCAGATCGCCGAGCACGCGCGCTACGACGGCGTCGTGCCCGAGATAGCCTCGCGACTGCACACCGAATGGATACGCGACGTCGCGGAGCGGGCCCTCGCCGAAGCGGGGACGGGAATGTCGGGCATCGACGGCATCGCCGTAACGGCCAGGCCAGGCCTTGCCGGCTCGCTCCTGGTAGGCGTATCGTTCGCCAAGGCCCTAGCCTGGTCTACCGGAAAGCCGTTCGTAGGCGTGAACCACGTGCTAGCCCACCTCTACGCGCCTCTCCTGTCCGAGGACGTCGGGTACCCGTTCATCGGGCTCATCGTATCGGGCGGGCATACGCTACTCTGCAGGGCAGACGGGTTCGACGATATCACCGTGCTCGGCACTACCATAGACGACGCCATCGGCGAGGCCTTCGACAAGGTCGCCAAGCATTACGGCCTCGGCTACCCCGGAGGCGCGGCTATAGACAGGCTGGCCCGGTCGGGAGACGCGGCGGCGTGCCGCTTCCCCTCCGCCAACCTCTATAAGGGCGAGCACCGCTACGACGTCTCGTACTCGGGCATCAAGACGGCGGCCATCAGGCAGCTGGATCAATTCTGGAACCCGGCCTACGAACGCACGGACGCTAACCTGGCCGCCGCCTTCGAGAAAGCCGCCGTCGACATGCTCGCGTCTAGGCTCATCAAGGTCGTCGACGATACCGGCATAAAGACGGTAGTAGCCGGCGGCGGGGTAGCCGCGAACACCTACCTGAGGGCCAGGCTCGCTAGGCGGACCGACCTTAGGACGATCTTCCCGCCCTTGTCTCTATGCGGCGACAACGCGGCCATGATAGCGGGGCTGGGCTACCATATGCTCGCCCGCGGCGACCGCGACGGGCTCGGCCTGAACGCCTCGCCGCGGGTCGCCGCCTTCAAGCGCGCCGCCTCTAGCTAGCCTTCATTCCTTCATCCGCGCGCCCTCCTCGACGCTGCGTACGGAGTCTATCCTGTTGACGAGGCCGCGGCGGCGATACGCCAGCTCCCCGATATAGGCGCGCTTCTCCCCGTCAGCGCCCGGGCTGACGAGGATGAAGCGCTTCACGCCGGGACTAGGCTCACCCAGGTCGTAGAGCTCGTAATTTCCGCGCGCGATGGGACGGACGCCAAAGTCGGACTTGAAATCGGGGCCCGTCAGTTCCGTCACGGCCGAGGGGTCGCCGGACGCGACGGCTCGAAAATAGCCGGCGACGAGATTAGTCTTGGCTCTGTCGCTACCGGCGTACATGGAGAACGCTACGATAATCGCCGCTGCGAGCGTCACTACGCCCGCCGCTACCGCGATCGACACGAGCTTCGGGTTACGCATCGAATCCTCTTCCTTACTTCCTCAGGGCGCCTAATTCGGCGCCTACCTTGGCGAAAGCCGCTATCGCCGCGTCTATCTGAGCCTCGCTATGGGCGGCGGAGACCTGGACCCTGATCCTGGCCTTGCCGCGGGGCACCACGGGGAAACTGAAGCCAATGACGTAGATGCCCTCGTCCAGCAAGCGATCGGCCATTTCGTGCGCCAGGCGCTCGTCGTAGAGCATTACGGGGCATATCGGGTGGACGCCGGGCCTGACGTCCAGGCCCGCCCTGGCCAAACCCTCGCGGAAGCGCCTCGTATTGGATTCGAGCCTATCGCGCAGCGCCGTCGAGGAGGAGAGTATCTCGAGAGCCTTGAGCGTCCCCCCTACGATGGCGGGCGCGACGGTATTGGAGAACAGGTAGGGCCTGGCCTTCTGCCTCAGGTACTCGATAATCTCGGCCTTCCCGGCTATGCATCCGCCCGAGGCCCCTCCGAGAGCCTTCCCGAACGTCGTGGTTATAAGGTCCACGCGGTCGGCTACTCCACGGTACTCGTGCGTCCCGCGTCCCTTAGCGCCGACGAAGCCGGTCGCGTGGCTATCGTCGACCATGACGAGGGCGTCGTATCGTTCCGCGAGGTCGCATACCTTCTCGAGCTCGGCGATATCGCCGTCCATGGAGAAGACGCCGTCCGTCGCGACGAGGCGCAGGCGCTTAGAGGCGGCCGACTTGAGCTTCGCTTCCAGGTCCTCGAAGTTATTATGCTCGTAGATGTAGCGCTCGGCCTTGCTTAGCCTGACTCCGTCGATGATGGAGGCGTGATTGAGGCTATCAGCGATGATGGCGCAATCGGCGTCCAGGAGCGGCTCGAATACCGCCCCGTTAGCGTCGAAGCACGAGGAGAACAGGATGGCGTCTTCCGTGCCCAGGAAATCGGAGACCGCGCGCTCCAGTCGCTTATGCGGTTCCTGGGTGCCGCAGATGAAGCGGACGCTCGATAGCCCGTAGCCCCACTCGTCCATCGCACGCTTGGCCGCCTCCCGTACGGAAGCGTCGTTAGCGAGCCCTAGGTAATTATTAGCGCAGAAGTTGACTACGTTCCTGCCTCCCTTAACGGAGATCAGAGCGCCTTGCGGCGTCGTTATCACGCGCTCGTCCTTATAAAGGCCCTCGGAGCGTATCGCCTCGATCTTTCCCCGTAATTCCGCCTTCAAGCTTCCGTACATGAATCGTTCTCCTTTTCGCTCTCTATTCTATCCCGGCGCAATTACCTGGGCAACGGCCATCGGCCAAGGGCCGCTACACGTTACTCTCCAATATTGACTCGACATCCGACTCGATGCCGTCGAGGGCGGCCAGGAGCTCGTCTATCCGGCGGGCGCGCGACGCCGCCTGCATCGACTCGAGCTCCGCGAATGACTCGAGCGCCTCCGCCGGCCCCGGCCCCCGCCGTAGCGGAACGCCGCAGTACGGGCAGTAGGCGAATCCCTTCATGGCTACGCGGCCGCAGGAAGCGCAGAAGTCGATCTTCACCGCAGTATCACCGCAGTATCACCGTAGTCTCACGGCAGGCTCACAGCAGGCTCGAGGCCAGCTCAGCCAGCTCGCTGCGCTCCGTCTTCTGGAGCGTCACGTGCCCGAACACGGCCTGTCCCTTGAACGCGTCCACGAGGTACGATAGGCCGTTGGAGTTGGCGTCCAGGTACATGTTGTCTATCTGGTACGGATCGCCCGTCAGGACGACCTTCGAACCCTGGCCTGCCCTCGAGACGATAGTCTTTATCTCGTGGGGGGTCAGGTTCTGCGCCTCGTCGATGATGATATACTCGTTTGGGAGCGAACGGCCGCGGATATAGGAGAGCGCCTCTATCTCTATCTGCTTATCCTTGACCATCTGCTCCACGGTCTTCACTTTCTCGCGCTTATGCGCCCCGAGTATGTACTCCAGGTTATCGAACAGAGGCTGCATCCAGTTTGACATCTTCGCCTGCTTCTCGCCGGGAAGGAAGCCTATATCCTTCCCGACAGGGACGACGGGCCTCGTCACGAGCATCTTCGAATAAGCCTTCTCGTCGAACACCTTTCGGAGCCCGGCCGCGATGGCTAGCAGGGTCTTGCCGGTACCGGCCTTCCCTATGAGGGTGACCAGGCTGAGCCTATCGTCGAGCAGCAACTCCAAGGCGACGCGCTGCCTCGAGTTTAAGGGGGATATGCCGGAGACCGAGCCGAGGTCCTCCTGAACGGCCTCGATGACGCCGTCCTCCGGATTACAGCGCGCTATACGCTCCCGAGTTCCTCCGCGCTCCCTGAGCACGACGAATTCGTTGGGTCTCAGGCGGTCTTTCCAAGGCAGGCTGCCGGTCGCCTCGAAGGCGGCGAACTGGTCGGAGGCGACCTCGGCCTCGATCACGCCCTGGTACAGCGTCGCTATATCTACCTTTTCCTTCTCGTAGTCCACGGATTTGACGCCGAGAGCCGTAGCCTTCACTCGAGCGTTGATGTCCTTCGACACGAAGAAGACGTGCCTACCGCCTTCCTTCAGCGCGGAGGCGCACAGGATGATGCGGTTGTCGGCCTTTCCGAGGTCGAAGCCCTTGGGAGCCTTATCCGACTGCTCCAAGGAGACGCGGAGGCTTGAGCCGTTCTCCAGCTTCACGCCGTCATGGAGGTCTCCGCGCTTGGAGATGGAGTCTAGGAAGCGTATGGCGTCCCTGGCGCTCTTCCCGCGTTGGTCCGAGTACGTCTTCAGGTGATCGAGCTCCTCGAGCACCTGGAGAGGTATTACGATCTCGTTATCCCTGAACGATAGGATCGACTCCGGGTTGTGAATGAGGACATTGGTGTCTATCACGAAAATCTTGCGTTCAGTCGAGTCCGCCATTCCGCCTCCTGTCTTCGCGCGAGCTATGCCGCCGGGAGATCCGCGACGCCGACGGCTCTATACCTTCAGTATACTAGCGGCGCGCCAGGAATCAAGCTCGCTCGCGCGGTCCGGCCGCCGCGCTTAGCGCTTGGACGGCCTCAGGTAGCCGAAGATGCTTCCGCAGAGTCCTCCGATGATATGGCCGAACTCGGAGATATTATTGGCCTTGAACGCGTTGAAGACTTCCTTCCCCAAGTACAGGAGCAGCACGAGGATGAAGGTCAGTGGCAACTCTCCCTTATTGAAGTTAGTGAACGACGCGAGGAGGATCATCATGAAGACTATGCCGCTCGCGCCCATGAGCCCGGTAGGGAACAGGAGTATGTTAAGCAGGCCGGTGACTATCGCGGTGATGGCAATCATGATGGACATGCCGCCCGACCCGTACGTATGCTCCAGGATCGGGCCTAGGAGGAGTATGAACGAGAAGTTGGAGAGGAAATGGTTAATATCGGCATGGCCGAAGATATGGGAGAAGAGCCGTACGTAATCCCTGATAGAGTGGGAGTCGAAACCGCCACGCCCGGGAACGGAGAACCATTCGGCGGTCAATCCTCCGAAGATCGTATTCAGGGCCAGCACGGCGGCGCACAGCAGGGTGAACGTAAGCGTCGTCGGCGCGTTGTATCGGATGGTCATAGCGGTCTCCTCGATTTAGCGGCTTCCCGGGGAAGTCGTCAGATGTCAAGCTCGAGCGTAACGGGGCAGTGATCGGAGCCCGTAACTAGCTTGCGTATAGCGGCCGTCCTCACGGCCGGGAACAAGCCCTCGTCGACGCAGTGGCAGTCTAGCCGCCATCCTATGTCCTTCTCCCGGGCCTTCATCCTATAGCTCCACCAGCTGTAATGCCCCGGCTCCCCCGGATGGAGGCGCCTGAACGTATCAGCGTACCCGCTCGACAGGAACCGGGTCATCCATGCCCGCTCCTCGGGCAGGTAACCGGGATTCCCCTCGTTGGCCTTGGGATACGTCAGGTCTATAGGCTCGTGCGCTATATTGTAGTCTCCCGCGACTACGACGTGGCGCCCCTCGGCGACTATGGCGTCGCAACGGGCGAGCACCGCGTCGCAGAAACGCAGCTTGTAGTCGAGCCTCGCTCCGGCTTCCTGCGAGTTGGGGAAATAGGCGCTCGCGACGACGAGATCGCCGTAATCGGCCTCCAGATATCGTCCCTCGTCGTCGAACTCGCTTACGCCTAGCGTCCGGACGCCGCGCGGCTCGATCCTCGAGTAGATGGCGACGCCTGAATAGCCTCGCCTCCGCGCGCTCGACCAGAAGGCCGAGAATGGCCGGCCGGCCTCGTCCTTCGCCTCGAAAAACTCCTTGCCGAGCTGCGAAGGATCGGCTTTAGTCTCCTGGAGGCAAACGATGTCCGCCGACTCGGCGGCGAGCCATTCGAAAAAGCCCTTAGTCGAGGCGGAGCGGATTCCGTTGACGTTCCAGGAAGCGAGTCTCTTCATGCAGTGCTCCATTCTAGCTAGCGATCATCGCCTCGCTAGGCGAAGAACCCGTCGAAAACCATATCGCAGGCTGCCCTACCAGCGAAAATCGGATCCCATCGGCATCCGCGGACCCTTTGCGCCCCTCCGTCGGGCCGAGGCCTCGGCCTCGACGAAAGATATCGCTCGGCTTCTCCCGCGATCAAGTCGGACAGCGCGCTCGACCTCGAAATAACAACGAACTCGCCGGGATCGAGGAGGTGCATGACGTTCAGGAGGGCTACCGAGGCCCTTCGTATCGCCGGAAGCAACGCTCGAGCCGCGATTCTATCCCCGTCGGTCAGGAGCCGGTCCAGGTCCTTAAAGTCGGCGCACGGGCGTTCGGCGGCTACCGCGGCGACGAGGGCGTCCTCCGAGATATACGCTTCGAGGCATCCAGTCCCTCCGCAGGGACAGGCCGGGCCGTTCGGGTCCATCGTCATATGCCCGACCTCTATAGCTGTCTTCCCGCCGTTCTCGTACGGCGAGCCGCCTTTAACGAAGGCGCCGCCGACCCCGGCGCGCACGAGCAGGGCGAAAACGCTCTCGGTATCGAGCGCGCTCCGTACGCGCGGCAGGGCTTTCTCCTCCGTACCGCCGCCACGGCTCGAATCGCCGTACCGGTATGCCGCTACCGCCGCCACGGTAGCGTTATTGCTCATCCTTACGTCCGTTCCGAAGCGTTCCGATAGCTTCTCAGCCACGGGAAAGCCCGAGAGGCCGGGAATGCGCATATATTCCAATACCACGCCGCGCTCGAGGTCCACGACCCCCGGCGCGCCTACCCCAATGCCTAGGAGGGGTCCTCCGGACGAACGATTGAGGGCGTCCGCGATCAGTTCGGAGACGATTCCGTACGCCTCGTCGGCGTTCGATCCGTTAGGTAATGGACGCTCCTCCGAATAGAGTATCCTGGCCGAGAAATCCTCTACCACGACCGAGGCTCCGCCAGCCCTGAAATCCAGACCGACGACTCGATAGGCGTCGGGAACCGTCGAGTACCAGGTAGGTCGTCGGCCCTTCCTGTCGCTCGCGAGCGCCGGGCCTACGACGGGGACGATAAGGCCGGCTCGCTCGAGCTCGCCGAATATCCTGAACACCGTAGGAGCCTTCAGGCTGGAGAGCGCCACCACCTCGCTCTGGGAGGCCATGGTGGCTCGGAACACCATTCCTAGGACGAGGCGCTCGTTCAGCTCCTTGATGTCCGCGGCCCTGATGGGAGTGCGTTCTCTGAGCTCGCTCACGGAGACGTCACTATATCGAGCTCTACCGACAGGATGGCGCGGTACACCTTACCTCGAAGCGCGGTGAATTTCCTCGTCATCGAGTAGTCGCCTATCTTAAAGACGAGCGTATGCTCCCCTGGCTCCAGAGCTAGGCCTGAAAGCTCGGCGGCCCCGACGGCTACGCCGTCTATCGATATGAACGCCCCCGAAGGAGCCTGGAACTCGATAAGCGGCGCGTTGGGAACCATCGCTACGGTTAACGGCACCGTCTTGCCCGCCACGATCGGAACCGTGATTATCTCTTCCCTATACCCCTCGGCGCTCACGCGTACGACCCGCGCGCCTTTTTTCACCATGATGAGCGCATGAGGATCTTCGACGCGCCTATCGTCGATGAAAACCGACGCGCCAGGCTTCTCCTGGCCCTCGGGATAAGTAACCGAGACGGTAATGCCGCCCTCGTCGCGCAGGACCGGCCGCACGGTCAACTTGAACTCAGCCGCTTCCATGCTCGGATTGAGCCCCTTGCCTATGGGAGAAAGCTTGAAGAACAGAGGGAAGCGATCGACCCCCGCGACCAAGGGAATGAGGCTCGCGAAAGGCCCGCTCTTGATGCCGTGCCTGTCGATTATCGGCAGCACGAGGTTCATGGATACTCTCGCCGGCAAGGGTTGCGTAGCGACGAGATCGACCGAATAATCGAAGCGGTCCGTGGCGGGGCTCGGGGAGACTCTAGAGAAAACAGACCAGGCTATAGACGATTCCGCGCCCTGGAAGGCCTTAGGAATCCTGAGCTCGAACTCCACGCCTTGGATGAAGGTAGGATCGGCCGGATAGAGTATGCCCACGGCGTCGTTATACCGGAGCGAGACAGTCGAGCCTTCGCCGGTATCGGCCGATAACGCCACTATCGCGGCAACGTTAGCGCGTAGGCCCTGCGAGAACGCGGGAGAGCACGCGAGGATGGATAGTAGTAGCGCGAACGAAGAAATCCGCTTCATGGCTTCAATCCAGGTAGATAACTAGAAGGATCCTTAGCCTTTCCACCGAGCCGTATCTCGAAATGAAGATGCGGCCCCGTAGATAAGCCGGTCGAACCGACCGCTCCTATCATTGTACCCGATCGTACCGTTTGGTTCAACACGACTCGTATCGCGGAAAGATGCCCGTAGACGGTACGCAGGCCGCCGCCGTGGTCGATGATGATCCGGAGCCCCAGGACGGGATCCTCTCCCGCCTCCGAGACGGTACCGTCGCGGGCGGCCAGCACCTCGGTATGCGAGGGAGCGGAGAGGTCTACGCCCTCGTGCAGCCTGTCGTGCCCGTCTATAGGGCTACGCCTGATCCCGTACGCGCTAGTGATGACGCCTTCAGGCAAAGGCATCCTGAAACCTACCTCCAGGAAGAACGACCGCTCAGTATGATATAGCCTGGCTCCCGGCAGGAACGTGAAGTCCCTCTTCGCGCCGTCCATGGAGACGGTGATTCGCTGCGACCTCTGGCCCGGCTCGATTCGCCGCGCGGCGATGATAGAATCGAGATCGTTCCGCGGCTCGTCGGGAATGAACAAGCCGGCCAAGGAAGGCACGAGCACGGCCTCCCCTGCGGAGAAGGCCCTTGGCCGGCTAAGGCCGTTCAAGGACGATAGCGCCTCGTACGGGACTGAAAGCCTCGCGGCGACGGCGAATAGATCCTCGCCGCCCGAGGCTATCCACGTGCAGATGAATAAGTCCGGGAACTCGGAGCCCGAGCGCTCGGCTTGATACCCTTGAGACAATGAATCCTGGACTTGCCTGAAAATTATATCTCGAGGAGCGAGTCTGCGTATAACTGGATAATCAGGGGGGGCCGCGAAAGATAAGCCTGCGGAGGCGCTCAATGCGACGGCTATCGCTACGCTCGCGCGCTTCACGTATCCGAAGGCCCGTCCGGCGCTACGGGGGGTCGGGGTAAAGCAGGCGATAACGCGGCCGCTGGCCTCGGGGACCGCCTCTTGCCGATTCTAACGACTGCCGAGTAGACTATGCCCGCGATTATGAGTACGAGCGACAGAGCGGTAAAAAGACGCGTATGGGCCGTCGCCAGGTACCAAATCGGCCAAACGAGGGCGCAGGAGCAGGCCGCGACGGCTATCGCGCCTATGAATCCAAGCAAGGCTCCCCTTAGCGCTCCCCGCGTAGCGCCTTTTCCCCGGTTCTTCAATCAGCGACCCCTACAGCCAGCGGAATCAATCGTATATACGCTAGGGCCAGGGCGCATTCGGCGTCGCCTAGCCTCCTAGCGACTTTATCGAGCAGCGCGCCGGGTACCCGGCCATCGATTACGGCATCGTAAAGCTCCGCTACGACTGGGGCGGCCTTCCATCGGCGAGCCAGTAGCGCGCACAGCGCCGCGGCTTCGGCTTTCTCTTCTTCGCCCAGGACCGGCTTGGCCGCGTCGGTCTTGTAGAAGGCCGCGGGACCGAGGGCCAGGGCCTCGTCCCGCCACGCCTCGACGAGATCGACGACGCGGCTCTCGTTGAAGTAGACGGCGTCGATCGCCCTGCGCAGACTCAAAACCGTCCCTAAATGCCGCTGAGACGACAGGGCCCTCCGCTCGCTTCCGAAGAAAACGGCGGCGGCGGCTAAGACCCCGAGCCCCAGCTCATCGATGATCGGGACCGGATCCCGGACCACTATGGATAGGAAGAGGTATGCCGCGATAAACGTGATCGCCGCGGCCGCGAGGCGTAGGTAGTAGCCCTTATTAAGGTAATGGCGGCGCGTGCCCTTCTCCATCCTCGCGTACAGCTCGGTACGGATCGAGTCGGCGTCCCTCAGCGATTCTCCGGTACCGAAGCGCCCTTGTATGGCTACCTGGTCAGCGTCCTCGAATACATCGCCCGTGTCGAAGGGATGGAGGATTATTGGAGAGTCGCCTCTAAGAAGGAAAACGAAATCAGTTCGCGTCATTGATTAGTAAGGTACGGTCGGCCGATCCGAGCTGTCAAGCTCCCCGGTTAGATAAAACCGAATCGGCGAGGTCCTTTAGCATCGGGTCCTCGGGCATCGTGCTCGAGGCGACGCTGCGGTTTATCATATACACGCCGTCTACCAGGATAATAACGTCTTCCGCGCCCGGTTCGTCCATCGGAATGGCATCGCTAGGTTCTGTATCTGAGATAATAGGTAATTCCTCTATCGCTTGGCCCGAGATCGCGGGACGATGGTAGGAGAACGCGCTCACGCTCTTCATTCCGATCGGGCCGCCGAGCGGCTCAAGTTCGTGAATCTCATCGTCCTCTAGCTCGAAGGCCTGCAGCTCTTCTATTTTATCCCGCAACTCGGCGGATAGCATAGATATCTCGTCCCCGAAATCTTCTATGGAGTAATCGGCCTCGGAGACGGGCGGCTCGACTAGCACAGAGAAGCTCTTATCGTCTATCTCAAGGAATCCATCCTCATCGCTATACCCGTCGAGGCCGCTGAGGTCGAGGGCGCTAAGGAACAGGTCGAACTCGACCTCCTCGAGCAGTTCCTCCATAGCCTCTTCCGCGATCGTCTCCTCCATATCGAGTTCCGGTCCCGATCCTAAGTAATCGGAAGCCGGCCCGAGGCCCAATCGCGATACTGAATCTGCGAGAGACTCGAACGGCGACTCGAACACGAGGTTAGACATTTCGTCTCCCTCGACAGCCGGCTCCTCGACGGGCGCGGGACCGTCGGCTACCGCCGCTTCGTCCTCGAGATCCTTATTGTTCGCCGACCAGGAGTCGAGATAGCCGATGACGTCGGCGAGGTCGGTTTCTTCGACTAGTTCTAGTCCCAGGCTCTCGGGAATCAGCGGCAGGTCGTCTTCGTCGTCCAAAGCGAGGGCGAGCGCCTCCGCTGAAAGGCTACCCCACTCTATGGTCTCGGAATCGCCTATCTCGGAGAGTCCCTCTAGCGTTTCAAGGGTTTCGCTAGGTCCTCTTGCATCGGCTATTTCCGCGGCTACGGCCGCGACCGTACCATCACTCTCATCTAGTTCTTCTAATTCTTCAAGTTCCTCAAGCTCTTCTAGCGTGCCAGTTTCGTCAAGCCGAGCGGCGACGACGGGCTCCGCCCGTTCCTCTTCCTCAAGCTCCTCAAGCTCCTCAAGCTCCTCAAGCTCCTCAAGCTCCTCAAGCTCCTCAGGCTCTTCAATTTCATCAGCGGATGGGAGCGCACTAGGCGGGACCGCGTCCGAGGATACTACCTGCTCGATAGCTTCTGTTGTGGCTTCAGATTCCTCGAGCTCAGCGAGCTCTTCAAGTTCTTCCAAGTCCTCCACGGTATCGATAGCGGAAGCTTCAGAAATCCGAGCCTCTTCGATGGATTCAAGCTCAGCGGCTTCCGCGAACTCCTCGGCTTCCTCGAGTTCCTCGGCTTCAGCGAGCTCCTCGGCTTCAGCGAGCTCCTCGGCTTCTTCGAGCTCCCCAGCTTCTTCGAGTTCTTCCGCTTCCTCGGCTTTCTCGATCTCAGCCTCAGAAAGCTCCTCGGCTTCTTCGAGCTCCTCGGCTTCCTCGAGCTCCCCAGCTTCCTCGAGTTCTTCCGCTTCCTCAGCTTTCTCGATCTCAGCCTCAGAAAGCTCCTCGGCTTCTTCGAGCTCCTCGGCTTCTTCGAGCTCCTCGGCTTCCTCGAGTTCTTCCGCTTCAGTCAGCTCAGAAAGCTCCCCGAGCTCCTCGACTTCCTCGGCCTCCTCGAGCTCGTCAGCCTCCGTCAGCTCAGAAAGCTCCTCGAGCTCCTCGGCCTCCGCGGGTCCCAAGACAGGCATGGCCGGCTGAGCGGCCTGCGTAAGCGCGATAACTGCGGGCGCAGGCTGGGCCGCGCCTATGACGAACGAACCCTTGCTTAAAGCTTCCTTTAATAGCGCCTCGAATCGTGCCATATCGACGCCGCCGGAACGTTCGCCGGGCCTCTCGCCGCGAGAAGTCATGACGGCTATGATCTCATCCCATGACTTGTCGATGAGGGCGTCCACGTCGAAGGCTCTCTTGACGGCCAGCTTTCCGGCGCTCTTCCTGATGCGCTCTTTCGTCTCCCCTCGCCTCGCCTCTAGCTCGCCCTTCCATCGATCTATGTCCATGTCGCCCTTGCGTTCCAGGTATTCCTCGAGGAGCTCGATCTGGAAACGCTTTATGCGGGCAGCCAGGATAGCGAATCGATCCTGGCGAAGGTTGAGAGCCAAGAACAACGAAAGATAGACGGTTACGAAGAAGGCCGAAAGAAGGAGCCAGCGGAAGGACTCCGGCATCACGAACCACGACGACGGGACTAGCCGGCCCAAGAGGCCAGCGTCGCCGCGCCGGGAGAAGAGGACGAACGCTCCAGACGCCTCGGCGGCGCCGATGGGGACGGGCTCGGCGTTCGGTCCGGACGACCATAGCGAGGCGACCCGGGAAACGAGATCCTGGCCTCCCCACGACGGCGCGCCGAGGAGCACGCCCAGGCTTCCGACGGCTACGACATCGTCCCCGAGCGGGATCCGGCCGTCTTGGACCAGGCTTTCTATGAGCCCGGAGAACGAGACGTAGAATACCGCGCTGCCGCGATAGACGTCGAAGGCGTCGACGAACGGGAACCTATACGCGAAAGCCCGTTTCTCCGGAGAAGTCGAGACGGAACCCTCGGAGCCCTCGGGCTCGGCGAGGGAGGCGTACGCTTCGTCCCCGGCCTCGCCGTAGTTCCTGTATATGACGCGCAACGACTCTGATCGGAGTACATCGCCGGAGAAGGTACTGAAATGTACGCGGACGCCGTCCTGGTCTATGAACCTTACGCCCATCAATCCAGGGGTCGCCTCGCCGAGGAGGCCGAATGCTTTCGTCCTGTCGAAGGCGTCCTGCGCGCTTTGGTTGGGGAGGAAGCTCCTCCGGACGAAATCGTTCTTGAGGAGCTCCGAGAACCTCTCGGCGTTCCGTTGGTGGTAGGCGTTAGCGGAGGAAGCGAGCCCGTCGACGGAGGCTTCCACGGTGCGCTTCACTCGCTCGTCGAAAAAACTAGTCTCGATGACTGAGAATAAGCCAGAATAAGCCAGCGCGGCGAAGCCGGCGGCCAGCAAGGTGGAGACGAGTAGGCTTACGGAGGCTTTCTGTCCTACGGTCATCGCCTTCCTAACTTAATAAGCATTCGATTCATTATCGGCCGGAACCGCGCGGGGATTGAGGCCATCCTTTGCTTGTTCAGCTCGACGTATAATAATATACTGCATGCGCGCGGCGCGCCAAGGCAAGGCGGCCGGTCGCCTAGGAGAAACAATGCACGTACGTGATGTAAGCCTCAAGATAAAGGTATTGGCCATGACGCTAGCCGGCGTCGTCGTCATAGCGCTCATAATCGCGAGCATGTATATACGGGATATTTCGAAGATCGCCGAGGAGAACATACTGGAGAAGAGCCGGGCCGTAGTTTTCACGGTAGAGGCCGCGCGCGAGGCCATGGCCGAGAAGCTGGCGCAGGGCGTCATAACGGACCTGGAGACCCTTGCATCCGAAGGCGATAGGGAAAAGCTCCTGGCCGCGGTGCCGATAATAACCGCGATAGACGTGGCGTCGCGCAACGCCGAGGCTGGCAACTATGCCTTCAGGGTCCCCAAATTCGAACCGAGGAACCCCGCCAACGAACCCGAGGGCGTCGAGATCGAGGCTCTCCGGCAGCTCGAGTCCGGAAAGCTCGACGAGTACGTCGTCGCCGAGCGTCATCAGATCCGCTACTTCAGGCCGGTGCGGCTGTCGAGCGAATGCCTCCTCTGCCACGGAGACCCGGCCGGCGCTCCGGACCCGGCGGGCGGAGTCAAGGAGGGCTGGCGAGAGGGAGAAGTACACGGGGCGTTCGAGATAATTAGCTCCCTAGACGCGGCCAAGGCTATAGGCTCCAAGGCCACCGTCAACATCAGCGCCTTCACGGGGGGCGTGATGCTCTTACTGGGCGTCGCGCTTTTCTTCATCGTGCGATTGGTGCTCAAGCCTATAGTCTCGTACGTGGACGCCTTCAAGGCGGCGTCCACGGGAGACCTGACCGTCAGGGCGGAGGTCCGGGCCAAGGACGAGGTGGGCCGCATAGCCCATTTCTTCAACGACTTCATCGGGACGCTCGAGGGCATGGTCCGCGAGGTAAAGGGAGTCGCTGGCTCGACGGAGCGTATATCGCAGGACCTGGCCGCGAGCTCCGAGGAGACGGCCGCCAGCCTCCACGAGATACGGGTCAACACCGAGGGCATGAAGAACAAGATAATCCACCTTGATAGCGAGGTCTCGTCGTCGTCAAAGTCGGCGATCGACGTGGACGTCTACCTGTCGCGGCTGTCGGAGCTCATAGGCGACCAGGCCTCCGCGATAAACGAGTCCAGCGCCTCTATCGAGGAGATGACGGCCAGCATCACTAATATCGCCAAGGCGGCGGAAGAGAAGCTCAGGATAGCCAGCGAGCTCGAGACGACCGCCCTCGACGGGCAGACCGAGATGGAAGAGACCGAGCAGATGATAAAGAAGGTCGCCGCGAGCGCTAGCGTCATCATGGAGATGATACAGATCATCCAGGATATCGCCAGCAAGACCAACCTCCTCGCGATGAACGCCGCGATCGAGGCCGCGCACGCGGGCGATTTCGGCAAGGGCTTCGCGGTCGTGGCCGACGAGATAAGGAACCTGGCCGAATCCAGCGCTGAGAGCGCCAAGCAGATAACGCAATCCCTCGGGGAGGTCGCCGACTATATCTCGGTATCGGAATCGAGCACCGTGAAGACGGGAGAGATCTTCAGCCGCATCGTCGACCAGGTCAAGGACGTCGCGATGAGCATGTCCGAGATGAAGAACGCCACCCACGAGCTCTCCATAGGCGCCCAGCAGATCCTCGAGGCGCTCGGGTCGCTCGTATCCACGACCGAGGAGGTCAAGGGCTCGTCGGTCGATATGAAGGACCGGGTCGCGGCCATAGTCGAGGCGATGAGAAGCGTCTCGGCCATATCCAGCGATACGAAATACGGGATGGAAGAGATAACGCTCGGCATCAACGAGATATACAAGGCCGCGGAAGCGATATCAAAGGCGGGCGGGGACAACTCGGAGAGCGTCTCCGCGCTCAAGGAGCTCGTCGAGCGCTTCACCGTAGGGAACGAGGCGACAGGCGCATAGCCGTCCGCGGTCGTTGCGCGCCTGTCGGGTTTTTACATATACTCTCCGCGCGGCCGATCCCCCTGGTCGCCGCGCGGAGGGATGCCATTGAATCGTACTATCGCGGCGGTCGCGTTTGCCGCAGTCTTCGTCTGCGCGGCCAATGCAGACCTGTTCTCTCCGGATAGGCCCCTCGAGACCTTAGAGACCGAGTATTTCACGTTTATCTTCCCTCTCGAATCCGAGCCGGCGATAGAGTACCTAGCCTCGTTCGCCGACGGCGCCTACCGCGAGATCGCGTCCTTGCTGGGGACGACGCCTAAGCACCGCATACCCGTGGTCATGACGCCGGATTCCGAGGAACTGAGCGGCTACTTCACCTGGCAGCCGTACCTGCGGATAGTCCTGTACCAGGCCCCGATAGACCCTAATTCCACGCTCGGATGCTACGACGACGACCTTCGCAAGCTGTTCTACCACGAGCTCACGCACGCGGTCTCGATGACCGTGCGCTCCGGTTTCGAGGACGCGCTCGTCGCAATATTCGGCTCTCCGCTCGGCGTATCGACGTACCTGAGCCCGCCCACGTTCGTCGAGGGGGTCACCGTGTCCTTCGAGAGCCGAGACGGCTTCGGAAGGGCCGCGGATCCGCTCTCCGGCGCCTATCTAAGGCAAGATAGCGTAGAGGGCCGCTGGAAGACGTTCGCCCAGGCGTCCGGCGCCTATGACGGCTATCCCTACGGCGCTCTATACTACCTATACGGCGGCTACTTCTCGCGCTACCTGCAAGCCAGGTTCGGCATGGAGGCCTACGCCGGAATTTGGAGGGAATTCGGCGCGGCCTCGGTATTCAGGAGCCTCGACGACGGTCTGTTCGGGCCGGGCCGCTTCTCGAAGGTCTTCGGCATAAGCCTCTCGGAAGCCTGGGACGACTTCGGCGAATCGATGAAGCCCAGGCTCCCTGTTATCATGGCCACGGAACCTCTCGCGAGGCCGTCGGTCGTAAGCGCCATAGCCGGAAACGGCGACGCTCTGTACTTCGCGGATTATCATAGCGAGACGGTCTACGCTATGGCGACGGGTTCCCGCGAAGCGCCGGGGGAAGCGCCAGGCGAGGTAAAAGCGCTGTTCAGGGCGGGCGCGAAGGTCGAACGGCTAGACGTGGCGAGGGACGGCTCGCGGATCCTCGTCTCGACCGTGCGCTACGAGGCTGGATTCCCCAGGCTCGTCCTCAAGGAGTGGAACGCCGAGACTGGCGGGCTCGCCACCCTACCCGCCCAAAAAACGAGGGACGCGGCCTACCTTCCCGACGGGACGGGCATCATAGGCATCTCCATAGACGGGTACCAAACGAACGTCACGCTCGTCAGGGGAGACCGTAGCGTCGTGCTCCTCAGGGGGACAGAGCGTATCGGGTACGCGTCACCCGTCGTCTCGGCCGACGGCGAGACCGCCTACGTCCTGGCCAAGGAGGGCGGGAAGGTCTCCGTCGTTCGCGTCGGACTCGAGGGGACTGGTATTTCGCGCCTTGAGCTGCCCGATTCCCTCTCGTGGGTCAGGTACCTTTCCCTAGGCGACGACGGGGTCCTCAGATTCTCTTGGGACGACGAGTCGTTCTACCGGCTCGCCGAGCTCGACGGGAATACGCTCAGTTACCAGACCGTTCCCCTATCGGGCGGCGTGCACAGGCCCGTACTGGCTGGCGGCCGGGTGCGCTACATCGGCAGATTCTCTGAAGGGATGGCGCCATGCTCCTTCCCGGAGGACCGGGGCCCGTTAGCTTTCGTCGAGGCCTCCGTAGGATGGTCCGACGCCGGCGACCTCGGGACCGCCGCCTCGGTATACGATTATCCCTCTACCCGCGCTTACGGCCGCTATAGCGCCCTAGGCTGGTTGGCTCCTCGCTTCTGGCTGCCCGTCGGATCGGGCGACGAGCGCGGCATATCGACGCTAGGCCTCCTCTTCTTCATCGCCGACCCCGCCGAGCGGCTGAGCGCTACGCTCGGGGCCGACTGGAACCTCAGGGCCTCGGCCGTCGACGTCGAAGTACAGGCCGACTGGTCCCGATTCGCCTTCCCGGTAAGCCTGAGCGTAGTCGATTCGTTCGAAACGTACGGGACGGGCTCCATCCTCAGGCGATCGTCGGCCCTGCTGGGCGCGGGCGACGCCGTCCCGCTATTCTCCGGCGGGACGGTATCGTGGAGCCTGGACGCGGGGCTCGCGGGCTACGCGATCAGCGAGACAGGCCCCTACGCGGCGTGGTCCGACGCCGCGGCCACGTTCGCGGCCTCTCTCGGCCTGACGGACACGACCGCGCCGACGGCCGACCCCGAGGCGAGGACGGGATACTCGATCTCCGCCCTCGCCCGGATCGGAGCGCCCGCGCTTCCCGTCGTCGGCCCGCCGTCGGTAGGCGTCGAGGCCTCGGCGAGGGGGTTCCTCGAACCGGCCGCCCTGGCGTTCTCCGCGTACGGAGCTGCCGCCGTCGTCGGGGGCGTACGGTACGGACCGCGGGGACAGGTCTCCGCCTCGGGGATAGAGCTATCGAAGGCCTACCCCGCCTGGGTAGAGTTCGAGGACGGGACGTCCGGCTCGTGGTTCGCCCAGGGCGAGGCGAGCCTCAGGCTGCTCGGGCTCGAGGCTCAGGCGGGATTAGGGCCCCTATACCTGAACAGGCT